>VFQS010000031.1_pt1 | contig 218480 bp, 241 predicted proteins | sample 3512361 | NCBI WGS metagenome assembly VFQS01 (sample SAMN10412375, study PRJNA504923) | tailings metagenome | isolation source: Relicate 1 Philex TSF3 active mining | place: Philippines | reverse complement strand
AAATAAAAATTTGGAAAATCCAAAAAAAATAGATTGGTATTGTTTATCAAAAAATTGGAATGCAATTAAGGATCTTGAAGAGAACCGAGATAAAATTCATTGGTCTGCGTTATGTTGTAATAAAAATGCAATTAAACTTCTAGAGAAAAATCAAAATAGAATTAATTGGAATTGGCTTTCATTAAATCTAAATGCAATTGAATTATTAAAGAAAAACGAAGATAAAATAAATTGGCAAAATTTATCAAGTAATCCAAATGCAATTGAAATTCTTAAAAATAATCGAGATAAAATTGATTGGTATAATTTATCATCTAATCCAAATGCAATTGAAATTTTAAAAGAGAACCAAGATAAAATTAAATGGTCAGAATTATCTAAAAATCCAAATGCAATTGAATTATTAGAAAAAAATCAAGATAAAATTGATTGGTATAATTTATCAGCAAATCCAAATGCAATTAATATTCTTGAAAAGAACCGAAATAAAATTTATTGGTTTAGTTTTTCAAAAAATCCTTCAATATTTAAATTGGATTATGAAGGTATGAGAAAAAATAATCAAGATATGTATGAAGAACTAATAAAAGAAGTTATGAAACCTTCGAGGGTCTTTAAAAATCCAGATTACGATTATATTGAGGAATTATTTGGAGACTAAAAAATGATTTAATTTTATTTAAATAGTTTAAATCAATATTATAATGTCAATTAACAAAATGGATAAAATAAAAGAAACTTTTACACATATTAACGATAATTGGAAAGAGGAAGGATATAGAAAATGTTTAGTTGAATGGAAACAAATTCAACCTTTTATGTCAAAGGAACAAACACCATATCATTGTAATGGATGTAATACATATTGGACATCTGTTCAATTTATCAATGATCACAATAATATTTGTCCAAATTGTGATACACATTGTCAACCTTTACTTTGCAATTCCATAAATTGGATTTCAGTTTTGAAATATATTAATCCAAATTTTCATCATTATTTGATACCTAAACATAATATAATAGATATTGCTTATTTTTTAGATTACATAAAAGATGATATAATAGATAATATTAGATTAATTGATGTTAATTTTACAGATTTCTTAAATGGAATTACATTAAAAACACTTAATATTGAATATATAGGATTTTATGAAGAAAAAACAAAAAATGCTTATTTCTATGTTAAAAATTCAGATAAGTATAAATGTAATGTATTATATAATTCTTGGTTAATGTTTATGGATATTAATAATAAACATGATATAAACATAAATATATATGCAGTTGATCATGGTCTCTTTTACAAAGAAGATGAATATGAAACTGATAGTAAATACTTCTATAAATATTTAATGAATGTAATAGTTGATAAACTTATTGATGAATGAAAAACCAAGATAAAATTAATTGGTCTCATTTATCTAGAAATCCAAATGCAATTCATTTATTAGAAAAAAATCAAGATAAAATAAATTGGAATTTATTATCAATGAATCCAAATGCAATTGAATTATTAAAAAAGAATGAAAATAAAATAAATTGGCGTTCATTAATTCAAAATCCAAATGCAATGGAATTATTGGAAAAAATAAAAATAAAATAACTTTTCAATATATATTTTCAAATCCATCAATATTTGAATTAGATTATGAAGCTATGAGAAAGAATAATGAAAAATTATATGAAGAGTTAATTAAGGAAGTCATGAAACCTTCGAGGGTCTTTAAAAATCCAGATTATGATTACATTGAGGAATTATTTGGAGATTGAAAAATTGATTTTTGTTATTTATTTAGATATAATTAATCATTAAAATGAGTTTAAATAAACCTATTTATAAATTAAGAGATTGGATTGATAAAAGCAAATTAAGTTGGTCATATTTATCTTTAAATTCAAATGTAATTCATTTATTAGAAACTAATCAAAATAAAATTAATTGGTCTCATTTATCTAGAAATCCAAATGCAATTCATTTATTAGAAAAAAATCAAGATAAAATAAATTGGAATTTATTATCAATGAATCCAAATGCAATTAAACTTCTTGAAGAAAATCAAAATAAAATTGATTGGTATTGGTTGTCAGCTAATCCAAATGCAATTCATTTATTAGAAACTAATATAGTTAAAATCAATTGGTTTGAATTATCTGGTAATCCAAATGCAATTAAACTTCTTAAAGCTAATCAAGATAAAATTGATTGGAATAATTTATCAAAAAATCCACATCCAGAAGCCATTAAGATTCTTAAAGATAATCAAGATAAGATTCATTGGGGATGGTTATCAGGAAATCCAAATGCAATTAAGCTTCTTGAAGAAAATCAAGATAAAATTCATTGGTCTACTTTATCAGCAAATCCAAATGCCATTAAGATTCTTGAAAAGAATCGGAATAAAATTGATTGGGAGTTATTATCAAGAAATCCAAATGCAATTAAGATTCTTCAAGAAAACAAAAATAAAATTTATTGGCCATTTTTAGCAATGAATCCAAATGCAATTGAACTTCTTGAAGCAAATAAAGATAAAATTGATTGGTATTCATTATCACGCAATCCTTCCATTTTTCAGTTGGATTATGAAGCAATGAGAATTGCCAATCAAGATTTATATCAAGAGTTAATCAAGGAAGTCATGAAACCTTCAAGGGTCTTTAAAAATCCAGATTATGATTATTTGGAGGAATTATTTGGAGATTGAAAAATTGATTTTTGTTATTTATTTAGATATAATTAATCATTAAAATGAGTTTAAATAAACCTATTTATAAATTAAGAGATTGGATTGATTTAAAGAAATTAAATTGGTCATATTTATCTTTAAATCCAAATGCAATTGAATTACTTAAAGAAAACCAAGATAAAATTCATTGGGTATGGTTATCAGAAAATCCAAATGCCATTAAACTATTGGAAGCTTATAAATCTAATATTGTTTGGTGGAAATTGTCAAAAAATCCAAATGCTATTAGATTTCTTAAAGCTAATAAAGATAAAATTGATTGGAAACACCTATCAAGTAATCCTAATGCAATTGAACTTTTAGAAGCAAATAAATCTTATATTAATTGGTGGAATTTATCAGGAAATCCAGGTGCTATTAGACTTCTTGAAGCAAACCAACATAATATTCATTGGTCTCAATTATCATTAAATCCAAATGCAATTAAACTTTTAGAAACTAACCAAGATAAAATTTATTGGAAAGCATTATCAGGAAATTCAAATGCAATCAAACTTCTCGAAAAAAACCAGAATAAAATTCATTGGAGATGGTTATCACTAAATCCAAATGCTATTGAGTTGCTTGAAAAGCACCGCGATAAAATTGATTGGAATAGGTTATCAAGAAATCCAAACGCTCTTGAGATTCTAATGAAAAACCAAGATAAAATTAATTGGATTTCATTTTCAGTAAATCCTGCTATCTTTCAGTTGGATTATGAAGCTATGAGAATTGCGAATGAAGGGATTTACGAGGAGTTAATTAAGGAAGTCATGAAACCTTCAAGGGTCTTTAAAAATCCTGATTATGATTACATTGAGGAATTATTTGGAGATTGAAAAATTGATTTTTGTTATTTATTTAGATATAATTAATCATTAAAATGAGTTTAAATAAACCTATTTATAAATTAAGAGATTGGATTGATTTAGAAAAATTAGATTGGCATTCATTATCATTTAATCCAAATGCAATTGAAATTCTTGAAAAAAACGAAGATAAAATTAATTGGGATTATTTATCTGGAAATCCAAATGCAATTAAGATTTTAGAAAAAAACCAAGATAAAATAAATTGGTCATTATTATGTAAAAATGAAAATGCTATAACTCTCATAAAGAAAAATCAAGATAAAATTAATTGGTCTTTATTATCTACTAATGAAAATGCTATTAAGATTTTGGAACAAAATCGAGATAAAATTAATTGGTTTTATTTATCTAAAAATGGAAATGCAATTGAATTAATAAAAAATAAAAATTTGGAAAATCCAAAAAAAATAGATTGGTATTGTTTATCAAAAAATCCAAATGCAATTAAAATTCTTGAAGACAATCAAGATAAAATTCATTGGTCTGCTTTATGTTGTAATAAAAATGCTATTAAACTTCTAGAGAAAAATCAAAATAGAATAAATTGGAGTTGGCTTTCATTAAATCCAAATGCAATTGAATTATTAAAGAAAAATCAAGATAAAATTGATTGGTTTTATTTATCTTATAATCCAAATGCAATAGAATTATTTGAAAAAAATACGGATAAAATTAATTGGTATAATATATCAAGTAATCCTGCAATATTTGAATTAGATTATGAGGCAATGAAAAAGAATAATCAAGAAATAGAAGAAGAATTAATAAAAGAAGTAATGAAACCTTCGAGGGTCTTTAAAAATCCAGATTATGATTATATTGAGGAGTTATTTGGAGACTAAAGAGATTTAAGGAAATTGCAATAATTAATATTATTATTGTCAAAATTAAAAAATGATTTATTTTTGTTAATATTTAAATTTATAAAAATGAGTTTAAATAGACCTATTTGGAAATTAAGAGATTGGATACCATTTGATGATATTGATTGGTATTGGTTATCATCTAATTCAAATGCAATCGATTTAATTGAAAAAAATCTTGATAAAGTTAATTGGTCTCGTTTATCTTTAAATCCAAATGCTATTGAATTATTAGAAAAAAATCAAGATAAAATTAATTGGTTTTATCTATCTTTAAATCCAAATGCTATTAAACTACTTGAAGATAATCAAGATAAAATTAATTGGTGTGGTTTATCAGCTAATCCAAATGCAATTCATTTATTAGAAAAAAACCAAGATAAAATTGATTGGTGTGAATTATCAAAAAATCCAAATGCAATTCATTTATTAGAAAAAAACCAAGATAAAATTAATTGGTTTGAATTATCAAAAAATCCAAATGCAATTCATTTATTAAAAAACAACCAAGATAAAATTGATTGGAATGAATTATCAAAAAATCCAAATGCTATTAAAATTCTTGAAGCTAATCAAAATAAAATTAATTGGAGTTGGCTTTCGTTAAATGAAAATGCAATTGAATTATTAGAAAAAAATGAAGATAAAATAAATTGGGGTTCAATAATTCAAAATATAAATGCTATGGAATTAATAAAAAAAAATAAAAATAAAATATATTTTCAATATATATATACAAATCCTGCAATATTTAAATTGGATTATGAAGCAATGAGAAAGAATAATCAAGATATGTATGAAGAATTAATAAAAGAAGTAATGAAACCTTCAAGGGTCTTTAAAAATCCAGATTATGATTATATTGAGGAATTATTTGGAGATTAAATAAAAATTGATTTTTTATTTTTTAATTTAAATTCATAAAAATGAGTTTAAATAAACCAGTTTGGAAATTAAGAGATTGGATTGATTTAGAAAAATTAGATTGGTGTTCATTATCTTCTAATCCAAATGCGATTAAGATTTTAGAACAAAATCGAAATAAAATAAATTGGTATAATTTATGTGAAAATTTCGATGCAATTGAAATTATTAAGAAAAATTTAAATAAAATTGATAATTATTTATCATGGTCTCAATTATCAAAAAATCCATATGCAATTAAAATTCTTGAAGCTAATCAAAATAAAATTGATTGGTCTGAATTGTCAAGAAATCCGAATGGAATTGAGTTGCTTAAAAATAATCGAGATGAAATTGATTGGTATATGTCATTTAATCCAAATGCAATTGAGTTTCTTGAAAAAAATCAAGATATGATTTATTGGGATTATTTATCTGCTAATCCAAATGCTATTAATTTATTAGAAAAAAATCAAAATAAAATAAGTTGGTATTGGTTATCAAAAAATCCAAATGCAATTAAGCTTTTTGAAGAAAATCAAGATAAAATTGATTGGCATAATTTATCAAGCAATCCAAATGCAATTGAAATTCTTAAAAATAATCGAGATAAAATTGATTGGTATAATTTATCATCTAATCCAAATGCAATTGAAATTTTAAAAGAGAACCAAGATAAAATTAAATGGTCAGAATTATCAAAAAATCCAAATGCAATTGAATTATTAGAAAAAAACCAAAATAAAATTGATTGGTATAATTTGTCCAGAAATCCAAATGCAATTAAATTACTTGAAAAAAACCGAGATAAAATTTATTGGTTTAGTTTTTCAAAAAATCCTGCAATATTTGAATTAGATTATGAAGCCATGAGAAAAAATAATGAAAAGTTATATGAAGAATTAATAAAAGAAATTATGAAACCATCAAGGGTTTTTAAAAATCCAGATTACGATTATATAGAAGAATTATTTGGAGACTAAAGAGATTTAAGGAATTTATAATAATTAATATTATTATTGTCAAAATTTAAAAAAATGATTTTTTTTATTAATATTTAAATTCATAAAAACAAATGAGTTTAAATAGACCTATTTGGAAATTAAAAGATTGGATTGATTTAAAAAAATTAGATTGGTATTGGTTATCAGAAAATCCTAATGCTATTCATTTATTAAAAAATAACCAAGATAAAATTTATTGGTTACTTTTATCTGAAAATCCAAATGCAATTGAATTATTAAAAGAAAATCAAGATAAGATTAATTGGTCTTATTTATCATTAAATTCAAATGCAATTGAATTATTGGAAAAAAATCAAGATAAAATTGATTGGTTTTTCTTATCATTTAATCCAAATGCTATTCATTTATTAGAAGCTAATCAAGATAAAATTAATTGGCGTAATTTATCATCTAATCCGAATGCTATTAAGCTTCTTGAAGAAAACCGAGATAAAATTTATTGGTGTCAATTATCAAAAAATCCTAATGCTATTAAACTTCTTAAAGAAAATCGAGATAAAATTCATTGGGGATTTTTGGCAGCTAATCCAAATGCTATTCAATTAATTGAAAATCAAAAAAATCCAGATAAAATTAATTGGTTTCTATTATCTGAAAATCCAAATGCAATTAAATTATTAGAAAAAAATCAAGATAAAATAATTTGGAGAATTTTATCAGAAAATCCAAATGCAATTGAACTTCTTAAAAAAAACCAAGATAAAATTTGGTGGAATAAATTTTCAAGTAATCCAGCAATTTTTGAACTTGATTATGAAGCTATGCAAAAGAATAATCAAAAGATATATGAAGAATTAATAAAAGAAGTAATGAAACCTTCGAGGGTCTTTAAAAATCCAGATTATGATTATATTGAGGAATTATTTGGAGATTAAAAAAAATTAATTTGACCAATCAATTTTTTCATTTATAACTTCTTCCACTTTCTTGAAAACACCAGAACCAAAGAAACCATATTTAGAAGCCATTGGAGATGGATGAGCACATTTAACTATACGATTTTTATCTTCAATAAATACTTCTTTTGCTTTTGCAAAATTACCGAAAAGTAAGAATACACATTTTTTATTTTTTTCACTTACAAATCTAATAACATCATCTGTAAAATCTTCCCATATTTTCATTTGACTTCCTGCACATCCTTTAATTACAGATAAAGATGAATTTAATAAGAATATTTTTTCTCTATTAAACCATTTTTCTAAATTTCCTGATTTAAATTCGTAATTTCTTTCTGGAAATTCATTTTTCAATTCTTTAAATATATTTTGTAAAGATGGCGGAATATTAATTCCATCAGGCACTGAAAAACTTAATCCATGAGCTTGTCCATCACCATGATAAGGGTCTTGACCTAATAATAATACACGAATATCATTAACATCCATTTTAAAGACCTTAAATAAATCCTCTTTTTTTGGATAAATTGTATTTTTTCCCGAATATAATGTATCTATATTAAAATTATAATCATCAAATAATTCTTTCCAAGATTGATGAATATCATTCATTATTTATATTTAAAATTTTACATAAAATTTAAATCATTTTTTTATAAATACAAATTTAAAAATTAAAATATTTATTTGCAATTACATTAAATAAAAAATGATTTATTATTTATAATTTTAAATTAAATTATGAGTTTAAATAAACCTATTTGGAAATTAAGAAATTGGATTGATTTAGAAAAATTAGATTGGTCAGAATTATCAAAAAATCCAAAAGCTATTAAGGTTCTTGAAAAAAATCAAGATAAAATTAATTGGCAACAATTATCTGAAAATCCATCAATATTTGAATTAGATTATGAAGCAATGAAAATTGCTAATCAAATGATTTATGAAGAACTAATTAAAGAAGTTATGAAACCTTTGAGGGTCTTTAAAAATCCAGATTATGATTATATTGAGGAATTATTTGGAGAATTAGAGAGATATAAGGAATTAACAATAAAACTTATTATTATTGTTAATATTTTTTTAATTATATGTCAAAAAAATTTTATTATGATTATAATTTATATCCTTATGACAATATAATTCTTTATATAAATAACAAAGAATATTGGGATAATAATGATTATATTTTATTCAATTCGTTAAAATTTGATGAAGGACCTATAATAGGTCCAAATAGAAAAAAATTAAAATTTTTTTTTGAATACATATTTAAAAAAATATACAATAATTAAAAATCATAAACTGTATATATAAATTTAAATGTAATTCTATTATTTTTATTTTTATAATAAATATCATAATTATCATAATAATTTTTATTTTTATTATTATTTATTGAAAAATGAATATTCCAATCATTATGTGTATTGCAAAATATTATTGAATTTTTACACTTATAATATTTAGATAATAATTCTTTTACTACTAAATAAAATTCCTCCAATTTATTTTTATCAAATTTAAATCTGCTATAAATATTATATTTAATTGAAATATTTTTACGTGGATTACTATATAACGTATTTGTCAATAAAATTAATGGTTCATATAATTCTTTATCAAGTGATAATAATAATGGAAATTTAAATTTATTTATTACATTAAGATATTTAATTATAATATCAATACAATTATCATTTAATTTATCTTTAAGAAATCTAATAATAATTATATTTTTTAATTCATAATTATCAATAATTTCTTTTAATACTGAATATGTTAACATTGCAGTCATTATAAATAACTTGTAAATAAATATAAAAATAATCATTTTTTTTTGATCAATATTTGTATAAAATAAAAAAATTGATTTTTATTTTTAAATTTAATTCATAAAAATGAGTTTAAATAAACCTATTTGGAAATTAAGAGATTGGATTGATTTAAATAAATTAGAATGGTGTTTATTGTCAACTAATCCAAAAGCTATTCATCTTCTCGAGAAAAATTTTGATAAAATAAATTGGTATAAATTATGTAGAAATGCAAATGCAATTGATTTAATTGAAAAAAATCTTGATAAAATTGAAGAACCTATATTTTGGAATCAATTATCATCTAATCCAAATGCTATTAAACTTCTTAAAAAAAATAAAGATAAAATTAATTGGACTGAATTATCAAGAAATCCAAGTGGAATTAAATTACTTGAAGAAAATCCATCAGAAATTGATTGGTGGATGTCTTTTAATCCAAATGCTGTGGAATTACTTAAAAAAAACAAGAATTTAATAGAATGGAGTTATTTATCAGCAAATCCAAATGCAATTGATATTCTTGAAGAGAATTTCGATGAAATTGATTGGTATTATTTATCATCAAATCCAAATGCTATAAAACTACTTGAAACCAATCCTAATAAACTATTCTGGTCAGAAGTATCTAAAAATCCAAATGCGATTAAACTTCTTAAGGCAAATCCAGATAAAATTGATTGGTATTGGTTATCAGAAAATCCAAATGCTATTGAACTACTTGAAGAGAACCAAGATAAAATTAATTGGAATATGTTATCAAGAAATCCAAATGCTATTGAATTACTTAAAGAAAATCCAAATAAAATTAGCTTTACAATTTCATTTAATCCTTCTATATTTGAATTGGATTATGAAGAAATCAAAAAAAATAATCAGAAAATGCATGATGAATTGCTTGAAACAGTAATGGAACCATCAAGAGTTTCAAAACTTGGCGGTAGAGAGTATTTAAGAGAGCTATTTGGAGACTAATTTATTTTTTTTAAATTTATAGTAATAAATGATATATTTGAATAATTGCGATAATTTAGTAAAAAATGGATTTTTAATTAGAATTTTATTAACAATAATATCATTACCATTAATAGATAGAAATTTTAAATATTTATTAATAATAATTCCAATTATTTTAGGTATATTAGATGGTTTGGATAATGTATTTATAAATTATGAAATTGTAAAAAGAAAATATAATTTTATATTTAATAGTGGTTCAAATTGCACAATTATTAACAGATATTATCATTTAACAGATAAAATATTAGATATATTAAGTTATATAATCTTTTATATTTATTTTTATGATAAATTAAAAGATAAATTGCTTGAATTCTTTATAATTTACAGATTAATCGGAATTATCAATTATATAATAACTGGAAATAAAAATAATATTATAATATTTTTTGATTTTGTAAAAGAATATATGATTTATAAATTTTTCTTTAATAATAATTATTTTTTACTAATAATACTAATGATATGTAAAATAATTTTTGAATATTGATTTCATAATTTTCATAATAAATTTTAAATTATTATTCTGTAATTAATTTTTTTTTCTGGAATTTCATTTATTTTATGAAATCTGTTTATAATAGAATAAAATGGATATTTAATATTATCATAAACACTATCAATAAAAGTAATATGATTATTCATATTATCAATTCCTTTTTCAATTTTTTCAAGTCTTAAATTTATTTTTTTAAGTTCCTCTAATATTTCCTTATTATAATCAGTCATTACTATTATATAAATAAAAAAGATTTAAAGATTTTTTACATATAAATATTATTATTGCAAATTTTTATTTGAAGTAATTTCATCTAAATTAGATGTTTCATTAGTTAAAATAATTTCATTTAAAATAGATGTTTGATTAGTTAAAATATTACTATTATTTTTATAATTTGAAATAATTTCATCTAAATTTTTATCTATTTCATCTAAATTATTATATAATTCTTTAAATAATAATCTACTTTCACTAAAATCTACCATAAATTTATTATGTAATTCTCTTAAATTATCCATAATTATTATTATATTTATTACTTTATATATTCTAGAATAATTATATTATCATCTTCCATATATAAACTAAACATTATATTTAAATTTATAAATATATTATAACCATCTTTTTTATAATTTGGAAAGTAAGTTATTTTATAATTATTTGTCATAATTATATTTGCTATTTTTGAAATTAAATAATAAATATCTTGCATTTCATAATTATAATATTTCAAATCATTAAATACTAATTTATTATTTTTACTTATATCTTTCAATAATTTAAGAAATATAATTGATATTATTTTGGCATCATAATTTATTTTTATTTGTCTTATATAATCAATAGGTAAATCCTCTATAACTTCATTTAATATCTTAAATTTATCATCGATTTTTATTATATAATCCATTATAAATATATAAAAAAATAATTATTATTAATTAATAATAATTATGAAATTATCATTGCTTATTATTAAATTTTTTATTATTATTAATTCTACTTTAGGTTTATTTATAAATGTTCCTTCAAATTCATTAGTTTTTCTAAACAAAAAAGCAAATAATTTAGTTTTATATAATAATAAACCTAACAATATTAATCCTGATAAAGATAAAAATAAATCAAAAATTTATAAAATGAATTATAATAATGATGATTTAGAAAATTATGAAAATGATTATAATAATTTACTTATTAAAATTTATATTTTTTTAGTTGTATACTATTATTTTATATTTAAAATTTTAAATATCAATTTTTTTTAATTTATATTTAAAGAAATAATTATATTATTATATAATATGTTCAGTGATATTCGCAAATTTGTTAATCTATATGATTGTTCTATTCTAACTTCTCCTAGATTAGATGAGAAACCAATGGATTTAACTTTCAAATCTGATAAATCAAAGGAAATTCCTAATTATTTCAAAGAACCAAATATTTGTATTGCCTATTCTTAAAAATAATTATTTAAATTTATTTTATTATTTTTATGTATGATTACTGATTATTTCATTATTCATATTAAACGAGTGGATGAACTTGATAAAAAAGAACGATTAGATATTAATAATCTAATTTTAGAAAATTTTGAAAAATCACGATTAAAAACTTATGAAACTGTTATTTATTATTCTTATAATAATAATATTATTGCTTTTGTTGGTTTATATTTTATCAATAAATATCTTTCTTTAAATCAATTATGTGTTCATAAAAATTATAGAAAAAATGGTTTAGCAACTAATCTTTTACACCTTTTACCATTTAAAATGTCCGATTTATAGAACAAAAAAATAGTAAAAGTAGTAAAAATTTGATTATAACATAGCGTGTACTATGTATGAATTCTCGTAAATATATCTGGTCTTCTTCCTATTGTAAATATACTTTTTACAATATTTAACATATTTTGTACGGCGTTTTTATCTCTATTATGAATTATCTCGCATTTCTGCTTATCCTCTTGATGAGAAAGTAATCCATTAACAGTTATTTTTTTATTTACTTTTATATCATTCGGTTTATGACTTTTTCTTATCATAAATGGTTCTATTTCGTAATGACAACAATTACATAATTTAGATGTTCTAAATTCATTTACTAAATAAGTCCTAAATCCTGCATTTTTGAATATTTTTCTAAACTTTTTACATATTGTAGGTTCTAAACCACTCTTATTACCTCCTTTATCATAATCCCCCATTATAAATAATACATCGTTAGGTTCTCCAAACTTTTTAGTAAAGTTTTTTATCATTTTACTCTCGCTTTTTTGAGTATTGATATACCTATTTAATTTAAACTTTCTAAAAAAAGTCTTTTCATAATGAGAAAATAACAATAAGTTTAATTTATTTTTTTCAATTAAATATTTTTTGAACTTTTCATAATAACAAGTTCTTTTATTATGATAACTTAAAACACTCTCAATTTCTTTAATATTTTTTCTGTTTATAAAAGTTGTATTATTAACTTCTTCAATAATTTTATTATATTTTTTTGTTCTTGTTTCTAATCTTCTTTGATTTTGAGTATATCTAAAAGTTTGCAATTTATCATTTTCATCTTTACTACCACAATAAATTAAATCACTACAACCAGGGTCTATACATACTATTTTTTTACTTCTTAATTCGTCTGTAATAATTTCTTTTTCTATATATTTTGTATTCTCTTCTGGTTTATTATTAGGATTATTATATGTTAATGGTAATCCATTATTACCTAATCTAATAAATAAAATCCCTATAGAAATACCATCGGTTCTAATCATATAATTAAACTGATATTTATTCTTTTTGAAAATTTTATTATCTAACTTTAAAAATCTATTCCATAATTTGAATTGATTATCTTCTTTTTTATAATTTTTTAGGTGAATTGATGTACTTTCATCACCTAAAAAATTACTGATTAAAGCACAAGTATCAATACATATATTTTTAGGAATAATATTACTTCTTAAAGGTAAAATATTAAATAATTTAATTTGTTTAACCTTATCAATATCCTCTGTACTAATACCTTCCAATAGTTTATCATTAAGTTTTTCAAGTTGTATATTTATATAAATAAATGACTTTAAATAATCTTTTGTATTAGAATGTAGGTCATAATATATACTATCTTTATCAAAATTAGTTTTATTAGGTATAATATGTTTTTTATGTTCTTTAATCCAGTTATGATATTTTTCATCTGCTGTTAATTCATCTGTTAATGAAACTAAATCATCTTTAACTTTTTTATATTCAATACTTAAAAATTTATATTTTTCTTTTTTTAATTCCTTATCTTTAATCTTTTTAATCTCATCTTTTTGTTCTTGTATTTTAAATGAGTAATTGACAAATTGATTAAGATGTGTAATAAAATGCTCTTGTATGTTATTATTTATATTTTTTTCAATATCAATTGCTTCGTATGCTAAAATATAACTTAATTTGTCATAATAAATTATTTCATTATCATAGATAGTAGTAATATAATTTTCATTATAAAACTTATATAAGTTCTTTAACAATTCGCTATAATCTTTTTCAGATGTTGCACCTCTGTTATCTTTTCTTTTAGTAATAACCTTAAAAACATCACAAATAAAGTTCTTATCAATTAAAGGAAAATCTAAATCATTTTCATAAAGATAAATATAATACAATTTAATAAAATTACAAGAATGAATAACAATTTTATTCGTTCTAATAACTAAATCATTAATGATAGGTAATATTGCTTTATCTTTAAGAACATTATTGATATTATTTTTAACAGTTTTCATATAGTCAAACTTTTCAAAATCTTCTTTAATAACATCATAGTCTTTCTTTTTCTTCTTTTTAGACATAATAAATAATAATAAAAAATATCTTTAAATAGTTTTACGCTTAAATAAAAAAATGATAATTTAAATGAAAGTTTATTGTTATTAAAATGTCAATAAATAAGGATGAATTTTATAATGACCAAATAAAATTAATAAAATATTATGAAGAATGTATTAAAGTAAATGAAGCAAAAGGTGTAACAACTGATTTTTGGACAAATTACCGAAGAGAAATAAATAAAATAAATAAATTTATTGAATATGCAGATTTAGTAAATGATGAGAATAAAAAGCAAATATTAGAAATTGCTTTTATAACTAAAAAAAACAAAGAATTAGAAATTATATCAAATAATTATCTAAATAAAAATAATAAATATATAATTAAGTTAGAAGAATTTGTTAATAATTTAAGAGAAAAAGAATTAATTATTAATATTATTAAAACAAAAAATACAGAACTCTTTAGTAAGTTAAAAGATAAGGAATTATTTATCAATACTATTGAAACAAAAAATATAGAACTTTTAAATAAATTAAAAGAAAATGAATTATTTAGTTCAGCAAAAAATGCAGAACTTATTAATAAACAATATTATATAAAAATAATATTATATGCAATATTAGTATTTATTATATATAAATTCTTATATTTGTTCTAACTTTTTCTTTCTATTTATATAAGCAGTATGTCTCCATTCTTTTAGTTTTTCTGGATTTTCTGTTTTCATTCTTTCCATATATGTTTTTGCTTTTTCTTTTACTTTTTCACTATTTTTTTCATAATACTTTTTATGTCTTTCTGTATTTGTATATGTTTTCAATTTTTCTTCTAATTCTATATTTTTTTTCTTTAACAATTCATTTTCAATTATTAATTTATTATACATATCAATATTAACCATATTAGTCATATTATCTTATCATTATAATATATAGTACATAACTTTAAATAATTTTTATTATGACTAAACATAAAGGCGAAGATTATAAATTATCCGCTGTCAAATATTTTTTGGAAAATAAAGATACACAAGAGAATACTTGTAAAATATTTAAGTGTTCTGTAAGAAGTTTATTTAGATGGATTAAAAGATACGAAGAAGAAAAAGTAATTAAACGACATAATAGAGAACCTATATCATATAAGGTTAAAAAAGAACATATTAAGTTTATATTAGAAGAAATTAAAAACAATAAAACAATTACAATAGAAGATTTACTTACTAAATTAAAAAATAAATTTAAAAATTTATCTATAAGTTCAACACATATTCATCGTATAATTAAAGAAAATTATATATCATTAAAATTAACTAAAATTAGACACGAACCTATTAAGCGATTTGGTAAAGATATTAACATTAATGAAAAAATAAAAGATTTTTACGAAGAAATAAAAAAATATAATATTGATGATATTATTTGTATTGATGAAACAAGTGTAAATTCATTACAATTAAGACATCATTGCTATAATGAAGTAGGAAAAAGATGTGTAATTAAAACTAATTCACAAGAAGTTTTCAAAAAATATACAGGTATTTTTGCTATTTCAATAAATGGAGTAGAAGGTTATGAATTATATAATAAAGGAGGTATTGATGGTGATAGATTATTAGCGTTTTTAGAAAAGTTTATTACTGATAAATATAAAAATAAGGTTATAATTTTAGATAATGCAAGTTCTCATAGAAACGAAAGAGTTAAAGAATTAATAAATAAAAATAATAAATTAATTTATCAGTACCATATCAACATTATACAAATAGTATAGAAATGTTTTTTAGTCTTCTAAAATCTAAATTACAAAAGAAACAAGGATTATTATATGATGACTTAAATAATAATATAAAAGAAGCAATCAAAACAATACCAGAAGACTATTATAAGAGAATATTAAATGGAACATATAATAGACAAAAAGATTATATTAAGAAAAATAAAGTAAGAAAATATAAAAAATATAAGGTATAAAAATCGGACATTTTAAATGGTAAAAGGTGTAAAAATTATTGATAATTTATATTTTTATATTCCTCAAATTTTATATATTGATAAAAATAAAGATACCACTAATTATCTATTTAATTTTTATTCTAAAAATGGATTTAAGGAAATTGATTATCTTAAAACTTTAAATTTAACTTATGATAAAGAAATAGAGTATTTAATGATAAAAGAAATATAAATAATAATTAAACAATTATTATTATTATGGAATATTCTATTCAAGAATTAAATGAATTACTTAAAGAAACATTTAATAATTCTATTGCTGATTTACCTATAATTCAAATTAAAGGTGAAATTATTGATTGTAAGGTTTTCAAAAATAATATTGGTATTTCCTTTAGAATTCGAGATGAAACTAATAATGAATTCCTATGTAAAGCTTGGACTAATAAAGGTATTTCCATTTCAAATATTAAAGATAATGAAAATACAACTTGTATTATTAGAGGTCTTATTAAACAATCCTATTTTAATTGTCATTATGATTTTGTTTTGGAATTGAATGAAGATATTATAAATGAAAATAATATTTCCAAAATTAAACAATTAAAACATGAATGCGATATTAAAGGTTTATTTTTAAATAAAAAAGAAATTAATTGGAATTCTATTAAAAATATTGGCTTAATTTCTAAAAAAAATACTCAAGGTTATAATGATTTTATTTCTCAACTTAAAGTTCCTATTGAAATTGATTTAAAGGAAATTACATTGGAAGGCAATGAAACTGCAAATGAAGTAATTAAAGCAATTCAGGAATTTCAAAATAAAAATCTGGATTTTATTATAATTATTCGTGGTGGTGGTTCTACCATTGATATTTCAAATTCATTTGATAAAATAGAATTATTTCAAGTTATTAGACAATCTAATATTCCTATTATAACCGCTATTGGTCATGAAGCTGATAAAGATGAAAGATTATTAATAACTTCAATTAGTGATTTTGATTTTCCTACACCTACTAGAGCATCATTAGATTTAAATTTAAAAATTGCAAAACCTTTAATTATTAAATTAAAATTATTAGCATCTAAAGTAAAAGATAATTATGATTATTATTATGAATTTGATAATTTACGAGTGAATTATCAAGAATTATTTAGAAATAAATATGGTTCATCTATTGTTAAAGTTAATAATAGAGATAATACTATTATTATTGAAAAAAACGGCAAATTTTATAAAATGCTTATTGATTTTTCTAATGAAATTAATATAACTCCAGATGAATTATATCAAAAAGAAATAATAGAAAATGCTATTGTAAATAAAAATTTAGATATTATTAAAAAATCAAATATTACTAATGATAGTATAAAAAATACAATTATTAGAATTGATGAAATAAAAAAAATAGAATTAGAAGAATATAATTCTTATTTAACTCAAATTCAAATTTTAGAAGATATGAATGATAAAGATAAAATTCATGAATTATTTAAAAATACAAAAATTTAATTTTGTGTTTTTTATTTATATAATTGTTACCAAAGAAACATTGAAAGATTTTTATTAAACCAATTTTTAAATTCATCAAAAGATGAAATATTAATTGGTTTACTATCAATATCCATAATCGAAATAACAGTAAATATTTCAACTGAATTTTCATTTATTTCTCTCACCATTATTTCTGGAAATTTTCCAATTGTAAGTGAATACTTAAAAAAATTCAAAGATACCAATTGTTCCTCTTTAAACATTGTTTTTCCTTTAAGAAATTCCTTGATTTCAGCCAGCATTTTTTTATTTTTATATTTAAAATGAGTATCAATTTTTAAATTTTTATTTTAAAATTATTACAAAAATAAATTATTTATCAGTAGAACCAAAACCTCCTTCATTTCTTTTTGTTTCTTCTAATAAACCTCCTTCGATAACTTCCTCCATATTCACATAAATTTGTTTTTTGAAAATCAATTGGCAACATTTAAATGGATATTCAATTTCAATTGCATCATCTGCAATTTTTGTTAAAGCAATCATTAAATTACCTCTATAACTATTATCAATAATTCCTACATTATTTGATAAAATATATCCACTTTTAATAATTGAACTTCTTGGAACAATTTCTGAATAATATCCAAAATCTAATTGAATTTTAATTCCTGTATCATATAATGATGTTTTTGAATTAATTTCTTTTACCTTTTTAATAATACTTAAATCATATCCTACATCACTCCAATTAGTTTTTGATGGACTTACAGCATTTACATCTGTTTTAATAAATGAACATTTAGGAATGATAAAATTAAAATTAGTTGATTTAATTGAAAATGAATTATCAATATTTGTATATAAAAATCCAAGAAAATCTACTGTTGAACATCCATATTTAATAATAATTGCATTACTTTCGCGTACATATGGAATGTTTACAAAATCAAAAATTTCATCTACATATTTATCTAATAGAATTGATGGTCTTCTAATAATAATATCTGTATTATTATTACATTCATTAGTAATCTCATTAATTAAATGTGAATATTCACAAAGACCTCTTACAAATGCCCGTTTTTCCACATTACTTAACTTTCCAAATTCATCTAATGATTTCTTTACTTTTTCCAAAATACTATCATTTAGAATTGTTAAAGAAACTAATTCCTCTTCTACTAAAACATCTGCATAATCTTCAAATGCCTTTAATACCTTATCATCTGAATTAATATCAATATTAGCTAATTCATAACAATTATTAGAATAATCTGTATGACTATCACAAATATTTAAAAAAAATCCATTACAATATGCAGTTTCTGTTGTCATTATTATTTTTTATAATTAAATAATTCTTATATCAAATATTTTAATCTAATGGACTATCGGTAATTGTCATTCCACAATATTCAACATTATTTAATTTAAAATTTTGTTTTTTATAAATACCAATATTAATTGATTCTTCTAATATCCATTTAAAATTTGCCCAAAATTCTTCTGTGTGTCCAATACTTTCAGTGCATATATGCGCCAATTCATGTAAAACAACAAACATCATAGTATTTAAATCCATCAATTTATTATTGGTTCTTAAACATAATACTATTTTTTCACCCTTATTTATTGAATAACTGGTATATTTTGGGTCATCTATTCCCTCTTTTATATTATCAGGTCTAAAATTTGCCTTCATTCGTTTTGAACGTTCTTCATCTGGATAAGATTTAACCAAATGATCAACTATTAATACTAATTTTTGACGAATTTGTGCAATTAAATCCGCTGCCTCTTGTGCATCTTCTTTTATTTGAACTTCATATTCCTTATTATCAACTGTAGAAACTATTGTTTCTATTTTACTATAATAATGATAATAATATAATAAATAAATAAAAGCAATACCGAGAATTATAATAACTATTCCTTGAAATCCTATATCCATTCTATAAAAGACAAAAATAAAAAATGAAATTATTCTAAATATAAAAGTTTAATCAAAATAAATAAATATAATGAATATTTTCCCTAGAAATGATGTTGATGAACTAATAGATAATAAAACTGATATTATTTATCAAATAACTGATTGGTTTATTCCTGAAAGTGATAAAAGTAAATCTGATTTTGAAAGTGATGATAATTATACTATTTATATTTATGGAACTAATAGTGATGCTATTACTATTTGCACCAAAGTAATTAATTTTCAACCATTTTTTTATGTAAAACCACCTAATTCTTGGAACTCATTGGATTTAAAGAAATTTAATTCAAAACTTAAAGAATTTGAAATTAGATTACGTGAAGATACTTATGAAAGTAAATTTAAAGGAGGTAAAACATTTAATAAAAGAATTATTAATGATGATAATTTAATTTATTTTAATAAAATTGAATGTGTTGAAAAGAAAGATTTTTGGGGATTTACCAATAATCAAAACTTTAAATTTCTTAAAGTTATTGTTAAATCTCTTTCTATGTATAATAATCTTAAATATTTCTTTCAATCTGATGGAATTATTAAAGAAGGTTTTAAATTATATGAAAGTAATATTGATCCTTTTCTGCGATTTATTCATCTCAAACAAATTAAACCGTGTGGTTGGATTAAAGTTAATAATTATTCTTTAGAAAATATTCCTGATACTATATGTAATTGGAATATTACAGCCGATTGGAATGATATTCAAGCTATGAATATCAATAAAATTGCACCTTTACTTATTGCTTCTTTTGATATAGAATGTACTAGTTCACATGGAGATTTCCCTGTTGCTATTAAAAATTATAAGAAATTAGCACAAGATTTATGTTATTTATCCAAATTAAACTTGGATGATGAAAAATTATGTGATTATATTTATAATGCATATTTTAATGATGTAGTATTTAGTCCAACATTTAAAATTAATCGTCTTTATTCAAAAAGTCCTGTTAATGAAAAAGTAAAAGAAACTCTGAAAACTTATGAAGCATCTATTCGATTTATATTAAGTAAAGTTAAAACTACTGATATTACAATTGGTGGTGATGATGAAGATGATGATGATGAAGAAAATACTAAAAAACTTACTAGTAAGGAATATACTGAAATTGAAGATGCTTTAAATACAAAATTAACAGAAATATTACCTGCACTTGAAGGAGATAAAATTATTCAAATTGGAACAACTGTTCATCGATTTGGTAGTGATGAAATTATTTATAAAAATATTATTACTCTTGATAGTTGTGATGAAATTGATGATGTTGATGTTAAAAGTTGTAAAACTGAAGCTGATTTATTAATTTCTTGGAAACGTTTGATGTCTCGATTAAATCCTGATATAATTATTGGATATAATATTTGGGGTTTTGATATTGAATATCTATGGGATAGAAGCAAAGAAGTAGGAATTAATTATAAATTTAAAATGGGTTTAGGAAGAATTACAAATAGAACTTGCAATTTAACCGAACAAAAATTATCTTCATCTGCTTTGGGTGATAATATATTCAAATTAATTGAAATGGATGGTATCGTTTGCATTGATTTATTAAAAGTAATGCAAAAAGATTATAAATTAGATAGTTATAAACTAGATAATGTAGCATCAATTTATATTGGTCAAAATAAAGATGATTTGAAACCTAATGAAATTTTTGAGAAATTTAAAGGAAATTCTCAAGATAGATGTGTAATTGCTAAATATTGTATTCAAGATTGTATGTTAGTTAACAAATTACTTCATAAACTCAAAATTATTGAAAATAATATTGGAATGGGAAATGTATGTTTAGTTCCTCTTAATTATCTATTTAGACGTGGTCAAGGTATTAAAATATTTTCATTGATTTCTAATGAATGTATGAAAAAAGATTATTTAATTCCTGTTATTAAAAATTATATAGTTGATGATGATAGTGATGGATATGAAGGAGCTATTGTTCTTGAACCTAAAGAAGGTATTTATTTAGATGAACCTATTGTAGTATTTGATTATGGTTCTTTATATCCATCATCTATGATTTGTAGAAATTTATCACATGATACTTATATTATTGATGATAAATATAAAGATTTAAATGATGATAATGTTGAAATTATTAAAGTCAGTTATGATTTATATGAAGGAACTGGAGATAAAAAAGTAAAATTCGGAATTAAAGATTGTTATTTTGCTAGATATAAAGATGGACGTAAAGGAGTTATTCCTGATATTCTTGAAATGTTATTAAATGAACGTAAGAATACAAGAAAGAAAATTGAATACAAAACAGTGATTATTAATGATGGAAGAGAATTTAGTGGATTTATTGAAGAAAATGGAAATGATATTATAGTAATTGATATAGAATTAAATAAAAAAACTAAAATTCCAAAAAAAGAAATTAAAAATATTAAAGATACTTATAATAAATTTGAATGTGCTGTGTTTGATGCACTTCAAAATGCTTATAAAATTACTGCTAATTCTTTATATGGTCAAATTGGAGCTAGAACATCGCCAGTATATTTAAAAGATATTGCCGCCTGCACTACTTCAACTGGAAGAGAAATGATTATGTTAGCAAAGAAATTTGTTGAAGATAATTACGAAACTAATGTAATTTATGGCGATAGTGTAATGCCTTATACGCCTATTACTTATAAAATTAATGATAAAATTAATGTAAGCACATTTGAAAAATTAGAAGGTAAATGGTTTGAATATAATAATTTTAAACCATTCGATAATGATAGATTTAATAAAGAACAATTTATTCCAAATAATATGCTAGTATGGACTGGCTATGAATGGAGTAAAGTTAATAGAATTATTAGACACAAAACTATTAAAAAAATTTATAGAATATTAACTCATACTGGATTAGTAGATGTTACAGAAGATCATAGTTTATTAAATGAAAAATCACAAATAATTAAACCTGTAGATTGTGTTATAGGTCAGGAACTATTACATTCAAAACCTGATATTACAATTGGAAATAATAATATTGATGAAGAACAAGCTTATATTTATGGTGTGTTTGTTGGTATTGGTTCTTGTGGAAAACATAAATTCAGTTGGACTTTAAAAAGCAGAGACATTCAATTATTAAAGAAATGCAAAACTATTCTCGAAAGAATTGAAGAAATACTATTCAAGATAGTTAAATTTTCGAATATGTATAAATTAATTCCATATGAATGTGAATATAATATTATTAAGAATTTAGTATTGAAATATAGAAAAAATTGCTATTTAGATAAATCGAAAATAGTTCCTAATGATGTATTAAATAGTAATGCTAATGTTTTAGAGAAATTTAGAAAAGGATTAATTGATACTCATGGTTCTTTGAAAATTAATACCAAAAATCAAGTTACAATACAATCATATTGCTTATTATTTCAACTATTGGGTTATAATATTTCAATTGATGAGGAAAATAGATTTAATTATGCATTTAATAAAACATATGGAGTAAATTCGATTGCAATTAAAAAAATAGATTTATTGCATAATGAATATAATGGTTATGTATATGATATTGAAACAGAAAAAGGTGTATTTCATGGAGGAATTGGAAATATTATATTAAAAAATACTGACTCAATCTTCTGTAAATTTAAAATTAAAGATGAAAATGGAAAAGAGATTAAAGGAAAACCTGCTTTACCTTATGCAATTAAAATTGGACAAGAAGTTGAAAGCAAAATTAAAAAATATTTGCCTTATCCTCAAAAATTAAATTATGAAAAATCTTTATATCCATTCATCTTATTTGCGAAAAAGAGATATGTTGGCAATTTATATGAAACTGATCCAGAAGCAAAACCCAAACAAAAATCTATGGGTATTGTTCTAAAACGCAGAGATAATGCTAATATAGTTAAGAAAGTTTATGGTGGTATTATTGATATTATTTTAAATAATCAAGATTTAGATTTATCCATAAAATTCTTAAGAGAAGAATTAAGAGATTTAGTTGAAGGTAAAACTGATATAAAGGATTTGATTTTATCAAAGACTTTAAGAGGTTTCTATAAAGACCCAACAAAAATTGCACATAAGGTATTAGCAGATAGAATTGCATTAAGAGACCCTGGAAATAAACCAGCTATTAATGATAGAATTCAGTATATTTATATTAAAAATAATGATGCTAAATTGCAAGGAGATAAAATAGAAACACCTGAATTTATTGATGAAATGAAATTGGAACCTGATTATCTTCATTATATTACTAATCAAATTATGAAACCTATATTACAATTATATGTGTTATGTTTGAATGATTTGGCAGATTATCAAGAACCCGATGATTATTGGGAGAGAATTGAAGAAGAATTAAAATCAAAAGAAATGTATAAGGATGATAAAAGACGAAAAAATAGAATTGATAATTTGAAATTATTAAAAGTTCAAGAATTATTATTTGATGAATTTATTAATAAATTAAAGGAACCTAAAATTAAAAAGGAACGAAAAACAAAAGAAACCAAAAAAATAAAGGAAGAAGTTAAGGAAAAAACCAAATCGGAAGTTAAAGAAGAAATTAAGGAATTAATTGGAGATTTTAAAATAACAGAAAATAAAACTAAAGATAAAATTACTTATAAATTTAAAATAACTTGTAATGGAAAATCTGTTGAAGTTATTGAAAATGAAATTGAAACTAAAGATGGTAAAGATAAAGTTATTAAAAATGTTCTTATAGAAATTAGTGATAAATATAAAGGAATTTCTATGAAAATTAAATTGAATTATAAAGCATTTATTAAAAATTATAATTTATTTCTAGCTAAAATAAAACAAATTGAACAAACAACGGAAATCAATAAAGGTGATATTGCACAAATTCGACTTCATAATGAAGTAATAAGTAATAAAGAATTTCTCAAAATTAAAGATAATATTATATTATTAGAATAATAATGGGAAATCGTGGTAGTTCTGTTCAAGAAATTCCACAAGTTTTTACTGAAACTCAAAATCCTCAAGTTAATAATCTTGGTTTAATTAATACTGAAACATTTATTAATTATAATAAAAATAATTTTTTAATTTTTAATTTATTTATTCTTCTATTTTTTATTCTAATTTTTTTCTCTTGTTATATTAAAAAATAAAAAAAGGATTTAAGGATAAAGTTATTTACTTAATTAACAAAGAAATGTAATAGTTAACAGTAAAAAATTCAAACAAAAATAAAAAAAATTATGATAATAAAATTTTAAAAAAAAATTTTTTGGGACCGTAGTTCAGTCTGGTTAGAATTTTGCTCTTATAAAGCAACGAGAATGGTTCAAATCCATTCGGTCCTACTTTTTTTATTTTTTTATATTTTACTTATATAATATAAGTATTCTTTATATATCAACAATAATTCTATTACCTTTTTTATCAAATACATATAATTCAAATTTATAACCAAAATCAATGCAACCTTGTTTTTTTAGAATTAATTCTTCTCTACCTTTATTATAAGTCCATAATGATTTAACTTCATATATAGTATTGTTTTTTTTAATATAAACATCACAATAATATCTGTGATTTTTATTATCTTTGAAATACCAAATTTTAGGAACATCTGTTCTTTTTGTAATAATATCATTATAAGAATAGCCTTGATTTACTAAAATTTTTAATAAAAAATGTTCATAACCTTGAACCTTAATAATATTTCCACAATCAAATTTAAATTCTTTTAATTTATATGAATTAGTTAAACATTTTTCAGCAACTTCTGCATTTTGCATTGCATATTCTGATTGATATCTATCTATACAAGTTAATCTAGATTTTTCTCTTACTTCTTTGAGTAAAAATGGATTTTTAACATTATATTTTTTCATCATATTTTTTATAAAATTAATTCTAATTTTTTCTTTAATTTCTTCATTTTTTGATGCATTAGTTTCTTTATATCTTTCTTGAATAGTCTTTAAAATTTTTTCTTTAACTTCTGGAACTTGAAAAACAAATTCTACTCCATGATTATTAAACAAAGTAACTTTTCCTTTATCTCTAATTTCTTTTGATTGTATAGGATAATCACAATTATATTTTAAATTACAAGTAATTACACCTTTTTCTCTAACTTCTGGACATTGCATACAATGTATAGAACCATATCTTTCAATATTTGTTTGATTAATTTTTTCTCTAACTTCTTCTGATTGTAATGGACTATCATAACCATATCTTTCATTACAAGTTTTTGCAATTTTCATTCTTGTATTTATTTTAGTGCATTCTTTACAAAAACCACCTCCATAATTTTCTAAACAACCGAATGATTTACTAAAAATAGTTCCACAACTACATTCAAATTCTATTTTTGTGTCCTTTATTATTTTAATAATTTTATCTAAATCTATTTTACATTTATCACGATTAATAATTACTTTTAAAATTTCTTTCTTATCATTGATGGTGCGACGAACCATAATAATTAAATGCAAATTATTTTTAAATCATTTTTGTTATCATTATGGTGTAATAAAAATAAATAAAATTATGATTTATAACAATAAAGATTATATTCAGGTTTATATTTATTATAAACATCAGCATTTATTGTATTATTTCCGGGTCTCTCTTGATAAGATGGAATATGATGTTTGGCATAAAATTTGGAACTAAATGCAATAGTATCAGGTTCAACAACTTCCTTATTACAAACTCCTTTTGAATAAGGACTAGCATGATCCGCAATTGATTTATTCATTTTTTCTATTAATATATAAAGAGATTAATATAATAATAATACAAATGGCTGAAAAGGATTTTTTAAAAGATGGAATGGGAAATGATGAAATTGTGGAAGTAATCAAAGAAATTATTCAAAAAAAGAAATTAGATGAAAATAAAAAATTAGATGAATTAGCAAGATATGAAAAATTAAAAAATGAATTTGAATTTTTTTCAACTCGCTATCCTATGTTATTTGATTTAAGCATTAGAGATGGTGATTTTGATTGGAATTCTCTTAATTATTTCTTATCAATGAGAACAAAAATTATTGAAGATAAAATGACAAGTGAAAATGCATCAATTAAGGTTGGAAAAGAATGGTTTGATAAACATATAGATACATCTAAATTGCACAAAAATAAGAAACAACGTAAATAAAATTATTTAATTATATTCATCATGAAAATCTTCAACATATTCATCATAATCTCCTAATTCATAATCATAATCGTCATAATCATCAAAATCATCATAATAATTATCATCATTTAATTCAATTTCTTCTTTTTCTTTTTGTTTATTTAATTCTTCTTCGTAGAATTTCTTATCTAATTCATCATAATCAATTTCGGGTTCTTTAGGTCCTCTAGTAGTAATAAATTTATAATGGTCTATTACATCTCTATCATAATCAGGTTCATCTTTAAATTCAACTTTATTGGAAATTAAAGGTTTATCTAAATAATTATCTTTATGATTTAACATATAATAATAAGTATAATCAAATTTATTTTTATTTTTATCATAAAGATATGAATTAATTAATACATTCATTCTATGATAAAGAATATTTGATTTTAAATCTTCTTTTGTCATTAAAAATGTGGAATAATACTCTAAATAATCATTTGGAGTATTAATGTAACGAAAGAAGTCAAATAACATATTTATAATATTAATATGAATTATAAAAATATATCATTTTTTATTTATATCATTTGAATTTTTCGAATAATTCCATTGATAATTTCTTGAATTTTATCAATATCAACTTCCTTTGAATGTCGATAATAAATATATAAATTATTATTTTTGATAATTAATGAAATTCTATTATTAATTTTAAATTCCATTGTTTTATAAATAATTTTATTATCAATATCATTGGTACAAGCGAATGAATGAGTTTGCATTTTCATTTCATTGAATGCCAAACTATATAAATTACTTTTTTCATCAATATTCTCTAATTTTCTCAAAAATACATATTGGCTATCATTGGATAAATCATAAACATAAGAAAGATTATGACGATTGAAATAAACCAATGTAGTTTCTTTAGTTAATTTAAATTTATTTTTAATTTTATTTAGAAATGCATCATCTAAATAAATATTTTTTTTAAAATCATCTTTGTTATTAGCGGAATTTAAAATATAAATTTCAATAACATTAGTATCGTTTGAGAGTAGTTTAGAAATATTAATCATTATTATAGATATTATTTTTATTTTTTAATCATTTTTTATATGACTTTATTATAAATTTAAAAAAATGAATATTAATTGGATATAATAATATTATTACACCTTTTTCACTGAAAAATGGGTTATTATTGGAATTTCTTGTTTATTGTGATACTTATTTAAAATCCATAATTTTAAAAATTAATATGTATGAATAATAATTTAATGAGTTCTAAAATAAGCATCAAATAATTTAGTTTGATTTAGTTCATTTTTAGAAATGGATTTTAAAGAATATTTAATTATTCTATATTTATCAGAAGATTTTTTAGAACTTATATTATTATAAAATATAATTTTAAATGATTTTAAATACATAAAATAATTATTATATGAATTTTTTATAAAAGAATTCAATATATTCATTTATTTCTAATTTAGTATTATAATCTCCAGTTTTATTAACAATAAATTTATTTAATAACTTATCATCAAATATATATGCTTTTATGGTTTTTTTATTTAATAATTTTGATTTAATATATCTATGAACACCATCAAATATATTTCCTTTAGTATCCATAATAATTGGATATTTTAAATTAGCATTATTTATTCTATCGTAATCATCTTTGTATTTTTTAGGATTTTTTAATACATCATTAACTGATATATTGTTTTCACCCCAACCTTTAATGTCCATATTATAATTAATTTGATTTAATTTTATGTTAGTTATTTTTGGTGTAAATATATTAATATACGCAAACATTAAATCTACACTATAAACATTTTTACCTTTTGATGTAGTATGAGGCATTTTAATATAATATAATATAAATAAAATAAAAATATAATTATTTATTATCCATATTTTTCTCTTTTTGTTTTAAATATGCCTTTACAATATAGAATATCTGATATTAACATAAATGAATGTTATGCTATAAGATTATGTATAAATCAAAACGAAACAAAATTAGAGTTAAAAAAAATTAAGGATTTTGAAAATAAAAAAAAAGAATTCAAATTAAAATATTTTAAAGGAATTGATAAATATTCAATTATTGATGATATTATGGAATGTTATAAAAATAATGAAATGAGTGATATAATAATAAATCAAATATTTTACTAATTAAAAATAATTCTAATAAATAGAATAATAATGAATGATTGCAATAATATTTCAAATTTACCTACATATGAAAGTTGTTGGTTAAATGCAATAATTTTATCTGTTTTATATAGTCAACATTCACGTAATTTTTTAATTAATGAAATTGAAAATTTAAAAACTGGTGGTTATATGACATTAATAAAAGAACTATTAATTTCTTATTATACAAATAAAAAATCAATTGATAAATTTTTCAAAGATATTGATCCATCAACATTATTGTTTCAAATTTTTAATTCTAAAGAAAAAACAAGAATTGCAGAACAACATATTATAAATTTTTATAAATATATGGGTGTAAAATGTGCTGGTATTGCTTATTTAAAAATTGAAGGTAAAGAGGCATATATTACTAAAGAGCCTATTACATATCAACCAGATGTAATAGTTTTTTTTCATGAAGATTTAAATAATTATAGTGAAAATTATTTGAATAATTTAAAAACTGCTAAAAATAAAAAAGAATTAGGAATTTTACCTAAACTATTTGAAGGTTTATCTACCTATAATAATGAAATTACTTATAATGGAATTACTTATATTCTTTCATCATGTTTAACAACTGATAATAGAGATAATTATGATTATCATTCAGTAGCTGGAATTTTTTGTAATGATACACGTTATGTTTATAATGGATTTTACAATAAACCAAAAACTCCTTGTTCTTTAATTAAATATGATTGGGATATCACAAAAAATGAGATATATTGTTTAAATCCAAAAAAATGTGATATAGATGTAGATACAAATATTAAAGGTGTAAATAATTTATGTTTTAATTTTGGAAATGGAAATAGAACATTAGTTTATATAAGAAAAGATAAAACAACAGTTTTAAATAATGATAAATATAAAATAGAGGAATTTGAAAAAGGAAGTGAAGAACCAAAAATTGATAATATAAGTAGTGAAATTACAAATATAAAGGAATTATCAATGATTGGATTATTGGATCAAATTGAAAAAATAGAAAATAAACATTTAGACAGTAATAAAATTTTAAATCCAAATTTAAAAAGAAATAAATTAGAAAAATATATATTAAAATATAGATTAGAAAATTTAAAAGAAGAAAAAGAAGAAGAAGTTAAAGATAAGCAAACAGAAGAATTATTAAATGATTTAGATGAAAAAGACACAGAAAATTTATTAAATGAGTTAGAAAGTGAAACTAAAGAAGAAGAACCTAATGAAGAAAAAGAAATGGAAGAGGAAAAAGAAGAACAAAAAAAGAAATTTCCAACATTAGGAGGTAAACAACCAACAAAAAAAGAAATTTTAGAAAAAATTAATTCTGATCTTAAAAAAATGAAAAAGGATAAAATATTATCTATTTACAATAAATTAACATCTTATTAAGTTAGGAACTTCAAATTCTTTTTCATATGGATTATTTACATTAAAATAATATAAATAATAATATTGAATAAAATTTTTATGTAAACAACGAATAATCATTTTTTTTAAATTAAAATTATAATAAATAAATCATTTTTTTAAATTTATATATATTTTAAAAAAAAAATGATTTTTATTTAATTTAAATATGAAATTAAAAATGTCAGCAAAATTGAAGGAAGATTTAATTTCATCATTTAATAAATTCATTGAAGATAATAAGGAATTGAATAAAAATAATTTAATAAAAGTTATTAACGATGTTTATGTTAGAAATAAAGAAGTTAAGGCAAAGCGTCCTTTAAGTGCTTATCAAATCTTTATGAAAGAACATTATGCAAGTGTTCAAGAAGAAGAAAAGAAAAAGGGTGAAGTAAAACCTGGGCAAGTATTATCTGCCATTGGTAAATTATGGAAACTTCAGAAAGGAGAAGAAGGGAAAGTAAAAAAGAATAAAATTGAAATAATTGAAGAAGAAGATGAAAAATCTGAAGAAGAAGAGGAGGAAAAACCGAAAGAAATTAAGGAAAAATCTTTAAGAAAACCTTCAAGAAAATCTTCTGATAAAAAATGATTTATTTTTATTTTTTTTAATTTATATGTCAAATAAACCTGTTTATAAATTACATCATTATTTTTCTTTAAAAAATATTAATAATTATGATAAATGGGCATTTCTTTCTAAAAATCCAAAAGCAATAGAAATATTAAAAGAAAATTTTGAAAATATAAATTGGTATGCTTTATCTATGAATGAAAGTTATGAAGCAATGGAATTATTAAAGGAAAATAAAAATGAAATAGATTGGTATTATCTTTCATCTAATCCGTATGCGATAGAATTATTAAAAGATAATTTAAATTTAATTAATTGGTCTAAATTAAGTTATAATACATCTGCAATTTCTTTATTAAAAAAAAATAAAGATTTAATTGATTGGTGTAATTTAAGTGAAAATACTCGTGCAGTTGAATTATTGCGAGAGAATAAAGATAAAATAAATTGGTCAAGATTATGTAATAATCGTAGTAAAGAAGCAATTGAATTATTAAAAGAGAATAAAGATAAAATAGATTGGCGTATTTTATCAGTAAATGAATATGCAATGGAACTTTTATTGGAAAATCAAGATTTAATTAATTGGACTTCCTTATGTTTGAATGAAAATGATAAAGCAATTGAATTATTATCAAAGAAAAAAAGTAAAATAAATTGGAATAATTTACATTATAATGAAAATCCTAAAGCAATTGAAATAATTTCTTTATATCCAGAAAAAATTTGTTGGAATGTATTAAGTTTAAATAAAAATGCTATACCAATTTTAAAAGATAATCAAAATAAAATAAATTGGTATCTATTTTCCTTAAATCCGTCGTTAATGGATTTATTAACAGAAGAAAATAAGATAAATTTAACAGGAATAGTTTATAAAAATCCAGCAATATTTACTTATGATTATAAAAAAATGGAAATGAATTTTCTGGATATTACAGAAGGAATTATTAAAGAAGTTATGAAACCAGCAAGAATTTTTAGAAATATAGAATTATATAATTATGATATTGATGATATGTTTGAATAATATAATTTTGTATATATATAAGTTATAATAGAATAATTAAAAATTCCCCAAAGTGTATCTTTTAAACCAATTGTATAATTATAATTAGTAAATATAGCAATATTGGTACCATTAAAAATACCATATATAACTAAACCTAAAATTCCTCCATATTTCAATGATAATAAAAATAATGATTGTTTTTTATTATTTTTTTCATATTCGTATTGAACTAATGGAAATGCAAACATAAAGAAACTAATAATAATACATGTATAAGCAATTAAACCTCCAGTAAAGTTTAATTTAATATTACTACCTTGAATATTAGTAACTAAAGTATTATACATATTTCTGTTAACTATAAGCCAAATGAAATCAAAAACTAAAATTAAAATAATAATTAATAAATTAAGAAAAATCATTTTTCTAATATTAAAAAATGATTTTTATTTTAAAATTATTATTTATTAATGAATACAATTTCAAAAGAAGAAATTATTAATTCTTTAAAATCAAATGGTTTATTATTGGAATTTGTTTTAGATGATTTTAAAGAAGATTATCAAGTTGTATTATCAGCTGTTAACAATAATTCGTTAGCTTTTAAATATGCATCATTTAATTTTAGAAATGATCATACTAAATGTTTATCTTTAATTTCAGATACATTTAATTATAAATTAATGAAATATATGACTAATAATTTATGCGATAATTTTAAATTTATATTTGAAGCTATTGGTTTTAATCCAAATTGTTTAAAATATGCATCTAAACGACTTCAAAATAATTATTCAATTGTATTTAGAGCAATTACAATAAATCCATATGTTATTAAATATGCATCATCAGAATTAAAAGATAATTATATGATTGCATTTACAGCAGTAATTATTAATTATAATACATTTTCATTTATTTCCCAAAGATTACAAAATAATATAGATTTTATAATGGATATTTTAAATGAAAATAAATTTATTTTTAAGTATTTACCATATAATATTAAGAATAATTATGAAATAGTATATAAAACTCTTAATATTGATGGTAGATTATTATTATTTGCTAGTGATGATTTAAAGAAAAATAGAAATTTAATTTTTCAAGCAATTAATAATAATTCATTTGTAATTGATGAACTTGAAATGAATTTAAGGGATGATGAGGAAATAATATTATTTGCATTAAATAAAAATCCCTATTGTTTTAATTATGCTAGTGAAAGGATAAGGAATATAAAAGATATTGTAATAAAAGCAATAGAAATAAGCAATGGTTATAATTTGAAATATGCATCAACAAGATTACAAGATGATATAGAAATAGTAAAAATTGCAATCAATAAAAATCCATTAATGTTGGAATATGCATCATTTAGATTAAAAGAAAATAAAGAAATTATAATAGAAATAATAAATAGAAATGTATGTGCATTTGAATTTATTTCAAATAATTTAAAAGATAATTATGAATTTTTAAAAGAAATCATTCATTTAAATGAAAAAATAATAATATATACTTCAAGTGAAATAAAATTAAATAATGAAAAAATGTTTGAATTGTATAAAATAAATAAAAAAATAATTAAATTTTGCAGAAATAAATTTATAGAAGATATGAATAAAATAGAAAATGGTAATTATTTATTAATTTATAATTCTAATTATATCAATTATATTCAAGATTTAATTAATTATGATAAAATAATTAATTATCTTTATGAAAACCAAGAATATGAAATATTAATTTCTAATAGAAAGTTGTTTGATTATATTTTAGAAAATTTAGATAAATTTGAAAATTTGGTTCAATATTTAATTTATATTGAAAATTTTAAATTCATTTATTCCAATGAAATTTTAAATGAATTTATAAAAAATAAATTTAAATTATTGGTAATATCAATAGAAGATATTAATAATGATTATGATATAGAAAGATTAAAAGAAAGTATTCAAGAAAATTTTAAAGAAATTAAAATTATTTGGATTTAGATTTAAAAATTATATAATTCAATATTTTTTTCTTCAAAAATATCTGCATCAATTATTATAAATCCTTCTAATTCATTTAATTCCAAATTTTTCATATTAGACCATGTATTAGAAACAATTGCTTTTTTATTATCAAATGGTGATAAATAATAAGCAAACCATGAAAATGTAGATGCAGGAATTATAAAATAATTACAATTACTCATATATAAAAATTCTTCTTCAGTTTCAATATTTGGATATAAATCTTTAAATTTAATAAAATCAATTGGATTATTTAAATTTTTATTAATATTTTCAATATATTTATCAGTTAAATAATCATCATTTTCACCTTTTGAGGAAAAAATAACAAATTTATAATTATTAAAATCTTCTTTTATTTCTTCTTCAAGTTTATTTAAAGCATTGATATAAAAACTTGGTTTATGAACATAACCTGCAGTAATACAATCTTCAAATCTAAAATGAATTGCAACAGTTTTTTTAAAATTAAATTTATATTTATATTGTAATTCATTTAATTTAAGAAATTGAATAATTTTATTTTTATTATGGTTGAAATATTTTGGACTTTCAAAATGACCAATTAAAAATAATGTATTATCTGGTATTAAAGAATATTTTCTTGGAATTTCTTCATTATAAACTCCAATATGATTTGATGATATATTATAATTATTATTTGTTATTTTATTAATAATTGCTGAAAATAATGTTTTAGATAATGTTCTTTTATTATTAATATCATATAATATATAGAAATCTCGATTAGTATCAATTGATTTAGAAATTAAAGTAAATACTTGAAATAATTGATTACCTAAACCTGCCTTTAATAATAAACCAATAGAATTTTCCATTAACTTTTTAATCTTTAAATTAAATAATTATTTTTTATATAAGTTTTTTAACATAATTAAATGCATATTTCAAAAGTAATAAAACAAAAAAATTAATTTTTGTTTTTATTAAAGAAAACTATTATTTTTTTAAAGTAATTTCCTTTAACATTTCTAAACAATCATCTGCGACCATCTGTGAATATTTATCATTATCACCATACATATATTCATGTTCCATAGTTTGAAATTCAACTGAAATTGTTTTTAATGTATCTGGATCATCTTTGAAGATTTCTTTAATTTTTTCACCATCCTGAACTATATGAAAGTAAAGTTCATAAAATGAATAAATTTTATTCAGATTGTCAAGAATAAATGGCATTATAGCGTAATTATTAAAAAAAAATAAAAAATCATTTTTTTTATTAAATTTATTTTTATTAAAGCATTCTTACTTTTTTTTACTTCTTAAATAAAAATTTATTTTTCTTGATTCAACAAATTTCCAAAAATTATTTGTCCAATCTTCATCCCATTTTCCATCTTTTTTATAATTACTCATTTTTAATATATAATTTGATGATGATAGATATGGTCGTTTCATTCCTATTGAGCTAAAATAACCCATACTATATATATTTGAAACCATAACCCAATCATATGCATCTATACTAACAACTTCCATAAACCATTTATAAATATCGTATGGTTTTATTTCAGTCAATAATAAATAATTTAAAAAAACCATTAATCTTATTATATGATGTGCATATCCAAAAGTAATTGCTTTTTTAATTTCATTATCTAATACTAATAATCCAGTAGTTCCATTATACCAAGATTTATCAATAGATTTTTGATTATTATGATTATTGGATTTAATTAATTCTTCATATTTATAATTATATAAATATCGCATATATTCCCGCCAACCAATTACTTGTCTAATAAAACCTTCATAAGAATTTAAAGGAACTTTATTTTTATAATTTCTGTAAATTTCAACTAATTTTAAAGGAGTTAATAAACCTATATTAAGCATAGGACTAATAACTGAATGATAATTAAAAGGATTATTAATTCGAATTACATCTTGAAATGTTCCAAATTTTTCTAAATTATTATCTAAAAAATAATAATAGGCTTGCATTGCATCTTTAGTGGTTATTGGATAAAATTTAATGGTTTCTAAAGTAGGATTACCTACACTGGATTTAAATAATGGATTTTTAGAATATTCAATTGCTTCTTTATAATAATCAGCAGTTTGTTTAGTAATATAATTAATATTATTTATTTTTATTTCTTCTTTAGGATTTGCACGATTATAAACATCTTGATTTTTAACTCCTTCTAAAATTCCTAATTTCTTTTTTGAAAATTCATAAAAACTAGCATGAGTAGGTGATTTTACTTTATTATAATTATCTAAATCTTGTTTAGTCATTATAAACATTGGTGTTTCCAATTCATTTAATTTTACATTAAGTTTTTTATATTTTTCTCTTAATTTAATATCATTTATATCATAAGAATAACAAGTATCTTTTTTAAGAAAATCATAATTATTCTTTAATAATTGTGAATATTCAATATAATTAACTTTAAAACCTTCTTTTTTTAATTTATCATAATAAAATCGCATACAAGCTCGCATATAAGCAATTTTAATTTTATTGGGTTTAATTTCTGCACTTGAAAAAAAATGTGGTTCTTCAATTAAATATATATAAGAATAAGATTTTAATTTAATGGTTTCATCAAATAATTGATTAGGTAAAATTAAAAAAATCATATTTAATATAATTAATGAAAAAAAATGATTATTTGTTTTAATTGAATTTTTAATGACATATATGATTTATGCAAGAATAGTTTATTATGGATTTTCATTTATAATGGATGCAATTGAAAATAATAAATATAAAGATTATAATAAAAATTATTTGAGAATAAAAAAATGATTTATTTTTATTTTTAAATTATCAATTATAAAAAATGGATATTTCTATTGAAGATAAAATTGAATTATTATTTAAGGAAAATAAGGAATTAAAAGAAAGATTATCTAATATTAAAGATAAAAATGAGGAACTTGAAGAAATATTAGATGAAATAAAAGATAATTTAAATGTAGAATTTATTGAAGAAGAATTTAATGAACTTTTTAATGAACGTTTTAATGAAATAGAAATTAGAAATGAAAAATTAGATGATTATTTAAAAGAAATTGAAAATTATTCAGATAAAAATCTTAAAAAAATTAATTTTGAAATTGAAAATGTTAAAGAAAAAACAAATGAAGAATTATTAATTATTAAAAATTCTATAATGAATATGGATAATATCATTGTTTCAATATTTGATTATATTGAAATAGAAAAAAAGAAAAAACATAAAAATAATTTAAAAATAGTAATAGGTTTTATTGGTATTCTTTCAATAATCTATTATAAATTTATTTAAATTAAAAAATGATTTATTTTTTGTTTTAAATTTTTAATTATAAAATGGATAAAATTGAATTACTATTTAAGGAAAATGAGAAACTTAAACAATTAATATTCAAAATTGAAAATAAAATAATAAAAGATATAAATGATAATAATTTTTATGAAATTAAAAAAAATAGAAATGAAAAATACAATCAAAAATTATTAAATGAAATTGAAGAAGATACAAATAAATTTTTAATAGAAGCTAATAAATATAAAAAAACTTTAAATGATGATATTAAAAATATTGATAATTATATATGTGAATTAAAAGAAAAAACAAATGAAGAATTAATAATTATCAGTAAATCTATACTTAATATTCATACTATTATTTATACATTAAATGATTATATTAAATTAGAAAAAAAGAGAAAACAAAAAAATAATTTAATAAATGTAATTGGTTTTATTGGTATTTTTACAATAATCTGTTATAAATTTGCCTATTAATTATAATATGTTTATTTTCTTAAATAAAAAAATGATTTATTTTTGTTTATAAATTTATAAAAATGGCAATTATTATTAATCCAAATGATAAAGAATATAAAAATAAAATTGAAGAAAATTTAAAATTATTCTTTGAAAAAAATGAATTTGTAAATAAATCATTAAATAAACAAACAAAAGATATTATTGATTATTTTAATAAAAGAAATATTATAATAAACGATATAGATTTAAGAAATTATATTATAAAAAATTTTAAAATTTATTTATTTGACAGATTAAATTTTAAATATTATGATAGAAATTTAAGAATAAATAGTTTTAATAATACTCAAATAACGCAAGAAAATACTGAAATTATTAAAAGTTTTATAAATATTGAATATGATATTAAAATAGGTTATGGTTGTAATACAAGAGAAAATTATTATAATTATTTTAATGATTATAATAGAACTAATAGTTGTATTCATAAAACTGCATCAGGTGATTTTTTACAAAATTTTCATAATTCATATTTAATACATAATTTAATAAAAGATAATAAAATTCTTAATAAATCTTTAAATGAAATTAATGAAGATAATAAATATTTTAATATATCATTAAGTGAAATTAAAGAAGATAATATATTTATTAAGAATTTTTTAAGTGATTTTGAGGAAAATAATGAAATTTTTAAAAAATCTTTAAATGAACTTAAAGAAAATAATAAAATTCTTAATAAATCTTTAAATAAAATTAAAGAAGATAATGAAATTTTTAATAAATCTTTAAGTGATATTAAAGAAGATAATAAAAATCTTAATAAATCTTTAAATGATATTAATAAAGAAAATAATAAAATTATTAATAAATCTTTAAGTGAAATTAAAGAAGATAATGAAATTCTTAATTATTCTTTAAGTGAAATTAAAGAAGATAATGAAATTCTTAATAAATCTTTAAATGAACTTAAAGAAAATAATGAAATTATTAATAAATCTTTAAATGAAATTAAAAAAGATAATGAATTTATTAACAATTCTTTAAGTGAAATTAAAGAAGATAATGAAATTCTTAATAAATCTTTAAATAATATTGAATGCAATATTGAGGTTATTGTTAAGATTGTAAATGAAATTAAAGAAGAAAATAAATTTTTAAATAAGTCTAAAAATAATGTTGAATACGATATTGAAGTTATTATTAAAATAATTGATGAAATCAGAGAAAATAATATATATCTTTATAAATCTGTAAATGAAAATCTAAAAAAGAAAGATGAAGAAATATTATTACTTAATCAGTCATTAATTAGTTTAAAAAATGATAATGATAAAATAATGAATTATATTCAATCAGAAGAAAAAAAAAGAAAACAAAGAAATTATTTATTAGAATTTATTTATATATTTTCGCTATTAATTGTAATATGCTTATTTTCTTAAATAAAAAATGATTTATTTTTGTTTTATAATTATCAATTATATAAATGTATTATAGTTATAGTCCATACAGTAATGAAATATCAGATAATAAAATTAAAGAATATATAAATTATTTTATAAATGATAGATTTTTATTATATAAAGGTGAAATAGATGCAAGTATTAAAGATTTTATTGAATATTTTAATAAAATTAATATTATAATAAATTATAATCATTTAAAAGAATATATTTTTAAAAATTTTGAAATATATGTATTTAATCAATTAATAATTATAGATGGATGTGGTTCAAAATATAATATAAATTATGATGAGTGTAAAAATTATGAAGATTGTATTATAATCATTAAAAATAATTTAATATATATTTATGAAGAATTTTTAAAGGAAAAAATATATCTAGTTAAAAAAGATAGAGATATTATTTTAACTAACTTTTATATTATATTTTTAATTAAAAATAATGAAGTTCTTGAAAATTCTATAAATAATATTAAAGAACATAATGAAATTATTGATAAAAAAATAATAGAATTTGATGGTTATTTAAATAACTTAATAGCTGATAATATAACAATAAATAATATAGATATAATTGAACTAAAAAAATTAATAAATTTTTTAGAAAAAGAAAATAAAAAATTAAATAGAATTATAATATCATCAGTTATTGTAGGAATTATTGGCGTAATTTATTATAAATTAAAATAATTTTTTTATTTAAATTTATAATAATTATAAATAATTAATAATGAAATCTATTGAATTTATAAAAAAAGAAATGGATTTATTATATGAGAATAGTAATAATTATACATCAAATGAATATTTAATGATGTCAAATAAATTAAAAAAGGAATATGAAACAGCTATTTTAAATATAAATAAAAATAAAAAACCTTTAGAACAATTATCAGATTTTGATTATTATTATGACAATATGATTATGTTTTGATAAAGGGATTTAAAGAATAATTGCATATATTTATTATTATTGCGAAATATTTTTCTCAAATTCTTCCTTTGAAATTACTTTAATTCCTTTTTCAATTGCTTTTTTTATTTTTTCAGTTATTTTACTAGTATCTTTTACTATTAAATAATTAGTCGATTTTGTAATTGTATCATTTACTATTCCATTATTATTTTTAATAATTTCTTCATAATCTTTATCTCTAAATCCACTAAAAACGAAATGCATTCCATCAAAAAATTTATTTTTCACTTTTATTTCTTTTTTAGTTTCTTCTTTTTTTATTTTAATTTCTATTCCTAATTCTTCCATAAAATCATAGAATTTATGCAAATTCTCTATAAATAAATTTGAATTTACATCTCCCATTCCTTGTATTTCTTTAATATCATCAACTGTTAATTTCAAACTTTTATTGATATCATCACAAATAAATCCATATTTTTCTATAATTAAATCCAATTTCTTTTCTCCTAATCCTCTTCCAAGTATATTGGAAGCTATCATAAAATCCTTGCAACTTTTACTTTTAATTTCCTTTAAAGCTTCTAGGATGTTATCTGCACTTTTTTCTTTAAATCCATCTATTTCTAATAATTGTTCTTTAGTAATATTAATAACTTCATTAATAGTTCGATAATTATTATCATATAATTTAGTTATAATTCCACTACTAATTCCTTTGATTTCTAATGATTTCATAAAGAATGTTATTGATTTTATATCATGTTCTCTATTAATACCTTCAAATTCTGCTATTATATCAATATGGGTTTTATTCCATTTATAAGGAATTTTAGGCATTAATGCTTCACCATCATCTGCAGGTTTTAAGATTTCTATAATTTTAGGAATTACATCACCTGACCTTTGAATTTTTATAATGGCTCCTTTACCAATCTTATTTTTAACTATATAATCTGCATTAGAACCTGTTGCTTGTTTAATTGTAACTCCATTTAAAGTAATTGGATGAAATTTAACAACTGGTTTTAAATATCTATCTTTACTCATATTCCAAATAACATCTATAACAATTGCTTCTGCTTCATCCAATAATGAATTTGCTTTAAATGCAAAAGAATATTCGGGATTTTTAACATCTTTTAATTCGTGTTTTTTATTATGAGTAATTACAATACCATCTATTTCATATTCACTATTAGATTTAAAAGTTTTTAATAATTCAAATAATAATTCATTATTTAAATTTTCTTTTATTAATTCATAATTTACAACCTTAAAACCATAATTTTTAACTTTTTTTAAAGCATCAAATAATTCTATTCTTTCACTTAATAAATCATAAACCACGAAATCAATTAATGATAATATTTTTGGATCTACCATTTTTCTATTTATAATACCTGCAACCAAATTACGAGGATTAACTCCCATATGTTGAACTAATTCCCAATTTTTTTTTGATAATAATAATTCACCTCTTACTGCTAATCCATTCGGAATTTTACTAGGAATTGTTTTAATATAATCTTTAATATAACTAATATCTAATGCATATTGTCCGTCACCACGATTATAAATTTTAATTTCATCATTATTATTTACAATTAAACATGAAATTCCATCTAATTTCTCTCCAACTACATATTCTAATGGTTTATTATATTTAGAAGTCCATTTATTTAATTCCTTTATATCACCATAATTAATTTTATTTTGACTTCCCATAAAATATGGAAGTTTTACTCTTAATTTTGCAGGTGGTTTATAACCAATATTTTTAAAATAGGGATTTTTTGGTGCAATTTCTTTTAATCTATCTTTAAGAAGATCATATTGAACATCTGTTAAAATAATATCACCTTTATCATGATAAACTTTATCAGCTTCTTTTAGAATTTTAACAAGTTCAGATGATTTTAATTTAAGATAATTATTATCAACAAATAATTCAATTTTATCCATTTTTATATTACTTATTTAATATTTATTTCATTTTTTTATATTTAAATATAAAAAATGATTTTTAGTTTAATATTAAAATTATTAAAATGGATTTAATTGAAGTCAAAAAATTAGGTTTAAAATGGATTGATAAAATTCTTGAAAAGGAAATAACATATACAAAAGCAGGTTCTATATCATATTTATTATATGGTAAAAAACCAAGCGAACAATCAATAAATATTAAAAATTGGTCATTTTGGAGAATTTATTTCAAAAGAATTAATAAAATTAAATTCAAATTTAAAATTATTAAATTGTGGAATACAAAAATTAAATAATAAAAACAAAGATATTGATTTAATATTTGAAGATAAAAATAAAAATATTGTTTATTATCGTGAATTAAAAGGTAATATTGAACTTGATACTGAAAAAATCCCTGCAACTATAATGAAATGTAAAGAAATTGAATTATTTTTAAATGAAAAATATAAAGATTATATAATTGATTGTGGTATTTTAAATTGGAGTATATATAATAGAAATATATTAACATCTGGTTTATCTAATATAAAAACATTTGAAAATAATGGAATAAAAATTGATCATTATGAGAATTTTTTAGAAATTATAAATATTAAATGGAATGAAGAAGATTTTTATTCTTATTTTAGAGAAATAGGAATAAAAATAAAAATTAATAATTCTTTATAATTAAATGTTTTGTATTTATTTCATCTCCTATTCTATTTCCATATAATTTAAATCTGTAATTTTTCGAATATTCGTCAATAATATACTCTTTATATAAATTTTCAATAAAATCAGTTTTTCCAATTATCATTAAACATTTTATTTTTGTTTCTTTAAATAATTCTGCTAATTTTATGTGTTCATTTTTTCCAAATTTACAATAACCATAATCAGTAAATTCACTGTCATATGGTGGATCAAGAAACATAAAATTATTTTCATTATTATAATTTTGAAACACATATTCAAAATTTTCATTTAATATTATTGTTTTTTGTAATAATTTTTCATAATTATCATTTAATAATTCATTATAATTTATAGATTTATATTTTCCAAATGGTATATTAAATTTACCATTTTTATTATACCTTAACATTCCTCTAAAACAAGTTTTTCTTTGATAATAAAATCTTTTAGCATTATCTAAATCATCATTAATTAGCATTTCATCTCTAATTTTATAATAAGTTGTTTCATCATTATTATTATTTTTCATAAAATCATAAATATCTTTATTTTTACCATTTGCAATACATCTATACAAATCTATTAAATCTTTATGAATATCATTTATTACTGCTTTTTTTGGATTTAAATAGAAATATACAGAACCACCGCCAATAAATGGTTCTAAATACATATCAAAATCTTTTGGCATATATTTTTCAAAAAATTTAATTTCATCACTTTTACCACCACTCCATTTAACTAATGGTTTTAAATGATTTATATTTTCATTGATCAATTCAATTAATTCTTTTTTATTTTTAGATTTAATTTCTATAAATCCTAATTCTTTGCATTTTTGAATTAACTCTTGTTTTGTTAATTTTAATAAATCCATATATTTAATAATATTTATTTATTATTTATTTCATTTTTTTATATTAACCACTTTCAATATCTAATGCTATTATTCCATTTTCTCCTCTATATCTATCTAATTTCTTAATTCCATTTATGAATAATGGTAAGGTCTTTTTTTGAGCATATTCAGTTCTTATTTTTTTTAAAATTTTAGGAGGAAAAGAAAAATTAATATTTTCAATTATATTGTCATAATTAGTAATGACAATATCTATAAAATCAATTGAAATATCTTCAGTATATTTTCTTTTTTCTATTAAATTATAAAGTTTTATAAATTTATCTCTATTTATTTTTAATATTTCACATTTTTCATTTATTTTTAAATAATTACTTAAGGAAACCAAAAGCATTGTAGAAACATTTAAAAATATATTAGTATGTTTAATTATATACATATCAACAACTGTTGAATTTATAATAGTCATTATAACATTAATAAAAATTATTGGAAATTCAAATAAAAATTTTAAATTATAATAATAATTATAAGTTTCATTACATATTATTTCATAAATATAAATCATATCTATATAATCATCCAATATGATTTTAATATCTAATTTAGTCATTTATACTTAAAGAAATCATAATTTTTATATTTAATGATTTCCTTTATTATATCAGTATGTATTCAAACAGATGTTCAATTAAGACTTTTAGTAAGATGTATTAATAGTATTTTAACATATCATAATGATAGTAATATTTATTTAATTAATGATACTGTTATTGATAATTATACTAATATTATTGAAAATTTAATTAAAGATAATTCAAATATTCATATATCTAAATCAATTGTTCAAGGTTCAGCTGAATCACAAAGATTTAATATCATTAAATCATTAAATGATAATGCATCACATTATATTTTAATTCATGATAGTATGATAATAAATGAAAAATTTGAGAATTTAGATGATATAAAAGATATTCAATTTTTAATGCATTTTACTAATCATAGAGTAGATTGGAATATTATTGAATATGAACAAAATGAATTTAATATTAAAAATAATATAAAAAATCATACCAATTTAGTTAGATTTTATATAAATAAAGATTTTAATGATGATAAAGATTTTAATAATTATGCAAATAATGCTCTAGATAATATGAATTTATGGTGTGGTTGTTTAGGAAATTTTTGTATAATTACTAAAAAATGTGTTGAATTTTTAGATGAAAAATGTAATTTTAGCGAAAAATTTATTAATTATAGTTTAAAAAATGAAAGAATGGCTATTGAAAGTATTTTTTCTTTAATTTGTCATTATTATATACCAAAAAATTATGAACAATCTTATGATGGCATATATCATGATGGATATAATGTAAATCCATATGCATTTAAACCATCAGGTATTGAAAATTTAAATTATCTTGTAAGATCAAAACATATATCTAAATTTTCTTTTTCTAGATAAAAATATGATTTAATATTTAAAATTAATTAGTAATTCAAATGATAGATATAATTAAACTAATTAATTATTTATTTTCCAATAATTTTAAAGAATTTTTTGGAATTTTAAATTATCATTTATATCATAATTTAACTGATACTAAAATAATTAATTTAATTGAAGATATTAAATGGTATTATATGTTTGATGAAATACCAAATGTAAAAAAAGAAGGAATTAAACTAATTAAACTTATTTATAATTTATAAATTTTCAATTGCTGTTTTACAATTGCTATATTTATCCATTTCTTTTTTTAACATAATTCTTTTAGTAATCCAAATTTCATTTTCTTTTAATAATTCTTTATCATTTACTTCAATTTTCAATAAATTTGCTAAAATATATCTATTGAAATTTATCATTATTTTTTTATTTAATTCTTCCAATTGTTTAGGTTCAAATAATTCATATTTTAAATTTTCAATTGAATTATTAAACCATATATCAATATGTTCTAATTCTTTATTTATAATATTAAAATAAGTAGTTTGTATATAATTTTTTAATATAGTAAATCTTTCTAATTTATAATCATTATTAGAATTATAAATTGTATCTAAATTTATATTTAATGTTATTTTAATTTTTTCTTTTAAATTATTATAATTATCAATATATAATTTAATATCTTCATCACATTTAAAATAATTGAAATGGTCATAATGATAATTTTGTTCTCCATAAATGCTATATATAAACATATAATCTAATTTTAAATTTTCTTTAATATATTTATAAATTTCACTAATATTTAAATTTTCTTCTCCAAGTTCCTTATATTGTTCATTTAACATTATAATTTTATTACTAGCTGTTTCAATAGCTTTTCCTTTCCAATTTAATTTAATATAATTATCATACATTGCATCAACAGATTTAAGAAGATTTTCTAAAGTAATTTTTGCAATAATCTTTTTTTTTATTTTTTCATTTGTAATATAAGCTAATATATTATCAGAAAACCATTTCTTTTCATCTATATTATTATTATTACTTAATCCAATTACATTATAAATATCTAATTGATTTATTTCATCGCTTTTCATTAAAATTCTACTTATAAATGTTTCAATATCATCATCATGTAATAAATCAGTCATAGATAATGCAATTATACATTCCTTTGTTTTCTTTGCATCAATTACTAAACCTAATGCTTGATTAGATGTTAATCTTGGTGTGCTTGCAGGAATTACGCAAATAATTAATGTATTTTCTTGAACTATATATTTATTAACAATTGTTTTGCTTTTTTGTCGCAAATTATCTGGATATTCAATAATTCCAGGCAAATCATAATATGTGCTTGTAATTACATTTGGATTATGAAAAATAATATGCATTTCATCTTCAATTATATCATCTATTTCATTCATTAATTTTGCAACTTTTTCAATAATATCTTCTTTATTTTGAACTTTAAAAGAATTTCCTTTAAATGAAATTAAATAATTCTCTTCTTCACTATTTACCAATTCAATTTTAACTGGACATTTTGTGCATCTATTTCTATTTATAGGAAATATATTACATTTAAGAATATTTGAAATTAAAGAAGATTTACCACTACTTTCATTACCAATAATAGTAATAATAGGTAATTTAAAATCATCTGTCGGTATATTCATTTTTTTAATATTATTATGAAATATTCCAAATGTAGAATTATTTAATTTTTGAAATAAATTATTTTCTCCAAAAAATTCAACATTCTTAATAGCATTTACAGTTTTCTTAAAGAATTGCATTGATTTATATTTGATTTTTTAATTAAAATAAAAATCATTTTTTTTCTTTAAAATTATATAAGGATTTAATTAATTTATAATTATAAGTCCTGTTAGCTCAGCTGGTAGAGCGCAAGGCTTTTAACCTTGTGGTCGTGGGATTCAAGCCCCATGCAGGATGATTATTTTTATTTTTTTATTTAAAAATTATGTGATAATTATTAAAAGACAATGAATGTGCAAATTATAGTTGATAGTAGAGAAACTAAATTATTTTCTGTGTTAACTGAAAGAGATTTGGATATTTATAAAGATAATATTACTATTCAAAAAGAACAATTAGAATTAGGTGATATTCATATTATTTTTAATGATATTATTTATATTTATGAAAGAAAAACAGTTAATGATTTATTATGTTCTATTAAAGATGGTAGATATAAAGAACAAAAAAATAGATTATTAGCAAATTCCAGTAATAATAATTATATAATTGAAGGAGATACAATTACTTCTAATAAAAATTTTAAAAATCAAAAGATTTTAACAAGTGCATATTTAAATTCAATTTATAGAGATAAAATAAATGTATTTTTCACTACTAATATTGATGATACTGCTACATTTCTATTACTTCTTGTTTCTAAAATTATTGAAAAACCTGAAAATTATTTAAATGAAACTAGTGGAATTACTCATGATTATATTGATATTTGTAAAATAAAATCTCAAAAAAATAAAAATATTGATAAAGATACTTGTTATTTATTACAATTATCACAAATTCCCGGTATCTCTAAAGAAATTGCTAAAAAAATAAAGGAAATTTATCCTACTATATCTAGTTTAATTAAAAATTTAGAAGAACAACCAGATCAAAAATCTAAAATTTCTTTATTAACCAAAATTGATAAAATTGGCAATCAAAAAGCAACTTTAATTATTGATTATTTGTCCATATAAATCTTTTGCTTCTAACATTGAAATTCTTTTATAAGGGTCTATTTCTAACATTTGCGAAACCAAAACAAAAAATTCTTGTTTTATTAATGTTATTGGTAAATATACTGCAATATATGCTAATATTTCTATTAAAACAACTCCTAATAGATAAACATCAATTTTTTCAAATTTCTTTAAATCAAAATTATGTTTAGTTTTTTTAAAAAATTCTAAATATTCATATGTATCTTTTCTAATTTTTTCAATTATTTTTCTAATTTCATTTAAATATAATTGATTACTACTTAATTTTTTATTATTTGAAATAAATTCCTCTAACATTTCAATTAAATTTAATGAATTTAATCTTATATTATTAAAACTTAATTTTAATTCCTTTATTCCATATAATTTAATTTCATTCGGATAATAATAAATATTACTTCTAATATATATATGTAAATTATCATCATTAAATAATTCTACCTTTTTTTCCATTAAACCAAAATCAATTAAACTTATTTTATCTCCATTAAAAAGCAAATTATCTAATTTAATATCTCGATGACATAATCCCAATAATTCTATTTTATATAATCCATCAAATATATTTCTTAATTTTAATAAAAAATCCCTAATATTAAAATTTGGAAATCTTTCAAATAATTCATTATGTGAAAATAATTCCCTTAAATCATAACCACCATCTTCATATACTATTTGATAAATATTTTCATCATATTCAATAATTGAACATTTTGAAATATTTTTTACATTATTATTAATATATTTTTTACTAATTTCACAACTGTTTAACATTTTAACAGTAAAAGTATTTGATTTATCAATTTCACTAATTTTTCTATTTTGTTTTATTTCATAATTCCATTCATTTTTATCAGAAAATAATTTTGAAACTGTTTTATTTAATGGAAAATTATTATTTTCACAATTATAGCCTGGTTTAATTACACAACCATAACTACCACTTGCTATATATTTACTACTAAAATTCATATCTAAATTATTATAATAAATTAAGTTCTATTAAGTGTCTTTTAATATTTATATAAAAATTATCAGATTTATATGTATAAATGAATTCTTATATTTCTACTGAAATTATGGGTGGTTTAGGTAATCAATTATTTCAAATTGCAAATGTTTTATTATACAATAATCATTTAAATGAAAAAAAAATAATTGTTTTTAAAAATGAAGATAAATTATTTAATTGGTTTAATCTACCTAGAAAAACTTTTTGGAATTCTTTATTTTTAAATCAATTTAAAATTTTAAATGATGTTGAATATAATGAAATAAAATTTGCTCTAATCTCTGAAAAAGAAAATCATAAAAATCAAATTGAACCTTTTACTTATTGTCCTTATAATCTTCTTTTTAAAGGTTATTTTCAAACTTTTAAATATTATGATGAAAATTTACGAAATCAAATGAGATTATTAATTTATAGTAATGAAAATCTTCTTAATAAAGCTAAAGATAAATATAATGAAATTAAAGATTTCTTTAAATCAGATGATAATAATTTAGTTTCTATGCATATTCGTAGAACTGATTATGTTTATCATAATGATTATCATTATCTATTAGATATGGATTATTATAAAAAAGCTTTAGATATTACCAAAAATAAAAATGTAGTGGTATTTTCAGATGATATTGATTGGTGTAAAGAAAATTTAAGTAAGGATTATTATTATATAGATATTAATGATATTGAAATAGAATTTTTATTGATGTCTTTATTTAAAAATAATATTTTGGCAAATTCATCATTTAGTTTATGGGCATCTTTTATAAGTCCTTATCAAGATAAATTAGTAATTGCACCGAAAACTTGGTATGCTGAAAAGGGTCCAAAGGAATGGAATGAAATTTATCATAATTATATTTCAATTCTTTTATAAAAAAAATGATTTTTATTTAGACTAATTTGATTATTGTATATGTATATTGACATTGCTATTAAAGAACTAGATGAGTTAGAAAAAAAGAAAGAACGGATATCGTCAAATAATTATTTAAATGAATGTGAAAAATTACAAAAAAAATATCAATTATATAAAAAAATGGATAATGATAATATGAATATTATTAATATGATGAATAATAATACTTATAATAATAATAATAATAATAATAATAATAATAATGATAATGATGATGATGATTATTATGATTTAAAAAAATAAAAAAAATTATTTTATATTCAAAAAAAAATATAAAATAATATATTGTTTATAAATATCATTATAAATACTGGTTTGATAAATTAAATATTCAATCCAATTTTTTATTATTATTTTATCATTTATTAAATTATCAAAATAAATGGCTGTAATATTCCATTCAGTTTCATATTTATCAATTGATTTTGCCATAATATTCAAATAATATTTATATTTATTATTATTATAATCAAATTCATATTTCATTCTATATTCATTTTTATTTTTAATCAAATATGTATATTTTGATTTTAAATTATTAACATTTTTATTATTGATTATCAATAAAGGTTTATTATTATTTTTAATGGTATTATAAAGATAATTATATGGATTATTATAATTCTTATTGCCAAATTTTAATACTAAATACTTCGTATGATTTTTAATTTTTAAATTATCCAAATTACCAATTTTTATAAAACTAATAATTGTATTTTCAATCGGTCTTTTAATAATTGTGTTAATATTGATAATTTTATAAGAATTAACTACAGTTATTAAAAATAAAATAAATTTAAAAATTTTAATCATTAGATTATTATATAATCATTTGTTTATATATCACTTAATCTTAATATAGCATTATTTAAAAACCATTTTTTTTCATTTTCTTCTTTATATTCTTTAAATCCATATTTATATAAATTATATTTTAATTGTTCTGGTTCATCTTTATATAATGGATTATTAAAAACAGTTTCTATTTCTTTATTTTCTCTTTTTACTTCTTTATAATTTTTTTCAACTTCTAATATAAATTTATTATTAATAGTATCTTCTGCTTTTATTATATTATTTTCTACCATTTCATATAATTCTTGATATTTAATTATATAATCTAAATTATAATAATATATATATATTGCTAAATCACAACCTATTTTATTTAGATAATTTTCAAATGTATATTTTATATCTTTATCTTTATTATTATTCTTAATTTGTTCTATGTATATATTTATATCTTTTAATTTAATATTTAATTTTAATAATAATAATAAATAAGCTTCGCTACCATAATTATAATAATTAATTTTATTTTTATTATTAAAATAATTAATATAATATGCAATTTTTTCTATATTATTTATTGAATATTCATTTTCTCTTAAATATTTAATTGTTTCCAAATAACTTACTAATATAATACTTATAATATTTTCATAGAATAAATTATATAGTCTAAAATTAATATTATTTTTCTTTTTTCTTAAATAATATATTAATCTACTTAATTTATCTTCCAATAAATTATTAATTATTATATTTAAAAAATCGTTATGTAATTCTTTTTCTTTTCTTGTATTATGTTCTTCTTCTGAAACAACTGATTTTTTTTCATTTATTCCTTTAATAAAATTATCAAAATCTTCATGCAATTCTTTTTCTTTATTATTCAAAGATTTTACTTTTCTTTGAGAACTTATTTTTCTTTGAGAACTTATTTTTTCCAATTCTTTATTAATTTCTTTTCTTTGAGAACTTACTTTTTCCAATTCTTTATTAATTTCTTTTCTTTCAGAACTTACTTTTTCCAATTTCTTTTTTCTTGCTTGTTGTAATAATATATTTATTCTTGTTTTTCTTGCTTCTTCTTCTTCTGGATCAAATGATTTTTCACTTACAAAAGAAGATGATTTTTTTACATTAAGTTCTTCTTCTGGATCAAATGATTTTTCACTTACAAAAGAAGCTGATTTTTGTATTGGTAAATGTTCTTGATTAATTAACTTTTTAGTTTCAATAGATTTTTTTCTATCGTTTAAAAAAATATCAAAATCTTCACGTAATTCTTTTTCTTTATTATCTAAAGATTTTACTTTTTTTGAAGAAACATTTAAAGAAGATATTTTTCTATTTTCTAAAGAAGCTGATTTTACTTTTAAAGAAGATTTTGTTTTATATTCTGGTATATCTAATCTTATTATATTTGTATACAAATATAATATCATCTGTTTTTGGTTAAATAATTCTAGTATATTTGAACAATTTCCTGTATTATAAGTTATTGGTTCATATTTATAAATATTATATTTAAATTGATATAAATGTGATTTATTTTTAGGATTTTTATTAAATATTAATAAATTTTCTTTATTATTTTCATCAGATATAAATTCTTCATATTTTTTATTTATTTCTTCTTTTATATCTGGTCTTTGTAATTTTTCTAATTCATTTTTAAAACATTCAATAAAATAAGGTTCTATATTTATAATTTCACTACTTAATATATAAATATTATAATTAAATATATATAAATAAATAAGAATATCTATTGCAATTTTATAAAAATAATCTTGAATAGTATATTTAACATCAGAAGCTTTTATAATATCATCTTCTTTTTTAAATTCAGTTATAAAATGAATTAAATTTTGACAATGAACGAAATCTATATCTGTATTTATATCTCTAAAAAAATTTAATAAATATATTTCACTTCCAAAATTATAATAATTAAATTTATGATTACATTCTTTTAATAATAAAGCTAAATCTCTATAATTATTTTTTTTATATTTATTATATTCTCCATTCATAAATTTATTAAAAATATCATTATATTTTTTATACATATATTTTAAACTGTTTACAAATATATTTTCAATATCTATATATTTTTTTTTATTATTTTCCAAATATTCTAAATAAAAACCAGCAAATTTTTCAGCTTTAAATTTAACTATTGAATTAATTAAATTATTTGTAATATAGTTTTTTATATGATTAATCAATAAATTTATTATATTTGAATAAGTTTCATCATCTTTTATAATAAATTGTTTTAAATGTATAATATTTAATGCAAATAAATACATAAAATTTTCAATAATATCATTTTTTGTTTTTTGTTTCAATATAATTTGTTTATTTTCTATATCATGAATAATACTTTTATTTATTAATATATCATTTAAAAAATTTTTTATTTCTTCTTTTGTAAAATATTTTATTTTAAGTGATATAGCATTTTTAATTATTTTATCAAATATTATGTGAATATTTGATACTATATCATTTGTATATAATGGTTGAACTAATATTCCTACATTTATTGAATCTTCTATAGTTTCAATAAATTTATGTATCTTTTCTTCAAAAAAAGATATATAAGAATTATTTAAAGCAATATTATTTTTTTCTAAAAGTATTTTTAAATAATTAAAATGAAATTCTACAAATTTATCAACATCTATTTCGCCAGCACCTCCTTTTATTATTTTTTTATTTTTCATTATTATCTATATAAATTATAATATTTATTTTGATAAATATAAATTATTATTATTTTCTACCTCTAGTTAATAATATTCTTCCTTTATTATTTAAAAAATTCATAGTTGAATACATCGTGTTTTTACTATTAATTAATAAATCAAATGCAAGTTTTTCTGCTTTATTTTTAATTATACACTTAATAAGTTCTATAGTATCTATATGTTTTGACATAAATCCATCATTAAAACCTCCTTTTGTTTTTAATTTATTCATAACATCTAATAAATATAAAAATAAAAAATAATTTTAGGATTTTGATAAAGATTTTACCAATGAATTTCCAAATTCATCTATATATGGTTCTAAAAATATATAAATTTTTGAGGAATTAAAATCAATACCCACATTTTTGTATTTATCTTTTGAAAATAATTTCATAAATTTATCTATTATTGTTACACCTTCATCTAAATCAAATTTTTTATTATAATATAAATTATATATTACTATATTTAAGGCAAATTTTATAAAGAAATGTTCCAATGCAAACACTTCATTTAAATCTTTAAATTCATTTATTTCATCATAAAAATCATTTAATTGTTTGCCATTTGCTTTTTCAATTTCTTTTAATAATAATAATTCCATAATTCCATATGTTTCAATTTTAATATCATTTTTACTATTAGTTTCATATATAAATTTAGCTAAACTTTTATAATCTGTCTTTTTTAGTTTTTTTATAGTTTCTTTAAGATTTTCATCATTATAAAATTTTGTTAAATTTTCTATAAATAAAGTTTTTATAAATTTTTTATATAAAAAATTTAATAATTTTACTTGAATTTCTTCTTTTATGTTTACAAAATTTAAATAAGATTTTAAAAAATTTACATAATATTCTATCATACATTTATTAATATCTTTTGTAATTTTCATTATTATTTGTCTCTATTTATTATTTCATATATTAATTTAAAACATTATATTTTTAAAAAATATAATTGCATTAAGAATATTATCTTTAATAATTTCACCTCTTTTTTTAATTTCTTCTGATGTATCTAAATTATTTTCTGCATTAGTTATCATAATTTGTTTAATATTTTCAGGAGTTAAAGGAGTTTTTGCCAACATATCTTTTAATTTAAAAACTGTTCCTTGATTTAACAATGATGATGGATATTGATGATGCATTGATGTTACTTTATTTTCTTGTAAATTTTTTTGAAATACAGTTTTCATTAAATCTTTTTCAATTTTTAAAAATTTTAATATATTTTCTTCTTTTTTTTCTTCTTGTGGTTTACTATAAGGTTTCATCTGTGGTTTATATTCTAATTTTTTAATTTTATAGTTTTTGATAGAACCAAATACCACACTATAAAGTTTAAAAAATTCATTTAAATCTTCAATTTTTTGTGTTTGTAAATATTCATTTACATATTGAATAAATGTTGTAGTTATATCATCTTTTTCTTTTATAACTAATTGAGTTGCGAGTGTTTTTTGTTCTTCTTCTAATAAATGAAATCTTGATTTATATTTATAAAATAATTTTTGTGTTTCTGATTGTTGTATATTCTTTAATAGCAAATCTATAGATTTCATACTAACAAATAATTTAATATTTTGACTTGTATAAAAACTAACTAAAGAATTTTCACATCTCTTTTTTGGGATATAACACGAAATAATGCTTGGAGCCAAACTTTTAAATTGTAAAAACATTTGTTCACATAAAGTTGATATTTCTTCAACACTTTTTTCAGTTACTGGCTTAAGTTCCAATTCTGAACTTTCATAAACATCTGTTGGAATATCTGTAATATTTTCTTTTCTTGCAACAAATGATTTTATTGCTTCACTGGATATTTGTGAAACTTTAGATCTTTTGCTTAAACTACTTATTGTTCTTTTCAAAGGTGATTGCAATGGCATTATTAATAATGGTTTTTCAGTTGGTTTTGTTATTAGTCTTCTTAAAGGAGATTTTGATAATAATACAGGCATTTTGGATTGTGATGATAAATCTAATAATCTTTTTTGTATTTGTTGATTTGGTTTAAATATTGAAGTAAATAATGATAAAAATATTTTACTACCCTCTAAATGACCTAAAATACATAATTTTGTAAAACCAATTAAATATAATTCATTAATTTTTTTAAATTCAATACTAATTATACTATTTATATATTTTTTTATTTTTATTTGTGATTTAAGTTTTTTTAATGAAATTAATAAATCATCTCTTAATAAATTGAAAAAAAATAGATATGTTTTCAATAATTTTTGTAATTTTAATATTTCATTAAAATCATTAGTATCATCTATTGATTTTAAAATTTTTTTTATAATATTTTGATGTAATATATAAAATTGTATTAGTTCTTTTGGTTTTAGTTTATCAAGTTCGGATTTAAAAACAAGTTCAAATACTTTTTGAAATTTTTCAAATTCACGTAATTCATCTATACTTTCAAATAATAATTTTAAATTAGCACTAAAATCAAATGTTTCCTCTCTTAAACTTTTTCTAAATTGATTTCGAAATTTATCAGAAAAATCTTTTAAAACAAAATAACTTTGTTCATATAATAATTTTTTATCTTTCGTTTGTGATTTAAATATTTCAAAAAAATCTTCTGCTAATTTTTTTTTATCTTTATCTTCAGAAAATGTTATAGACATAAATATATTTTTAGGTAAAAATGTTTTTGATGTTTCTTGTGATTCACCCAATTTTTTACGTTCATTTGATTTTGAAAATGAAGTTTTACTTGATGATGGTAATTTATCTGGACTATCATCTTTTTTTAATTTTGAAGATGAACCTAATGGTTTTCTTTGTTTTGATGGTGATACACCTGTTTGTAAATTCTGTTTAGGTGAATATTTATTTTTATATTCATCATATAATTTACTAGCATTTTGTAAAGATGAACCTAATGGTTTTCTTTTTTTTGCTGGTGATACACCTTTTTGTAAATTCTGTTTAGGTGAATATTTTTTTCTATATTCATCATATAATTTACTAGCATTTTGTAAAGATACACTTTCATTTGGATTCATTAATACTGAATTTTTAAATGATGCAAATTCACGAATTTTTTTTGAACAACCTTTAAATTCTAAAATTCCATATTTATATAAATTATATTTTTTTTGTTCAAATAAATTTTTTTCCTCATCTTCTAAACCTTCATTTTTTTCTTTTTCATATAATTGTTTTAATTCTTCATCTTTTAAAATTGTAGATAATATATCACCTTCAGTTGATTTTTTAAATAATGATTTAAATTCATTTTTTAAAATATCTGTAAAATTATTTATAATTCTAGTTTTAGTTTGTTCACTAAATCCTTCAAATTCAAGATGATTAAAATTATTTTTAACAAATACATGTATATATATAGCTATATCAAATCCTATTTTTTTAAATATATCTTCCATTGTATATTTTTTATCTTTATCGTTTTTTTTAGTTTCTTCTGGTAAATCACTATAATATTTTAAATAACCATCCAATATATCATTATAATAACATTTATTTCTTAATATTTTATTTGGATTATCAATACAATAAAGAATATGTGCTTCACTACCATAATTACCAAAATTTATATTATTTTTTTCATTATTTAATTTATAGATTAAATTACCTAAATATAAAAATTTACGCGTATCTTGGTCATTTGGATTGTATTTATAAACTATAAATCGTTGTAATAAATCTATCATACATTCTTTAAAACTTACAAATGTTAAATTTGTAATATATGTTATTATTGTTGGTAATAAATCAGTTAAAAAATCATCAATATTATTTATTTCTTTATTATGTAATAAAAAATAATATGAAGCAATTTTTTCTGCTTTTTTTCTAATAATACAATCAATAATACTTAAAATATCTATATCTTTATTTATAAAAACATCTATAATACCTCCTTTTTGTTTTTTATTATTTTTTTTAATTTTTTTAATTTTCATATCTAATTAATAAAAATAAAAATAAATTATAAATTATTATTTCATTAATCTTCTAGATGCTTTTACAACTTGTCTAGATAATAAATTGAAATTTATGGGATATCCCATAAATCCTGTATTTCCAATATAACCACTAATTGGTAATTGTGCTCTTTTTGTAAAAGATAATAGTTCGCCTTTTTGTTGTTGTTGTTGAGGTAATCGCATATGTTGTATTTTTAAAAGTTCTAATGGATTTAATGGTTGTTTTGATTGCCCTTCTAAAGATTTTTCTTGTTGTAAATTTGAAAATCTTTGAGCAATATCTTCTAAATTTAATTGTCTATGTGAACTATTATTATACATTTTCATTTCTTGTAATCTTTTACGATTTTCTATTAAATTTAAAACAGCTTGTCCAGTTGTTATTCCAAATGATTGTAATTTTGCAAAAAGAGTTTCATTTAAAAATTCTTGTAATATTAATTCATAATATAAATTACCTTTTAATTTCATAAAATTTTCTAAATTAACCATTATTTCATTTTCTGCTTGTTTTATTTTTCTTTTATCACTCACTATTAACTCTTCTTTGACTTCTTCAGGTATTATATCTGGAATAGGTAGCAAACTTCTTTTTGAAGTTGTTGGTATTTCAAAAGGTTTTATTGATTTTCCTTGTAATAAACTTACCAATCCTGTTGTATTTCCAGATAATAAATATGATAATAAAATATTATCATCTATAGATAATTGTTGTGTAAAATTACTTTGAACAACATCAACAACATTAGAAGGAACAATTGCTGAACTTTGTGAAAATAATAATTGTTGATTATAAAAATTTTTAACTAATTTTACTTTATTTCTACTAGTTATATCTAATAATGAATTTATTTTTCCAAGTCTCAATACATTCGCATCATTTCTTTTTAATAATAATTCCATTTCTTCAAAACTATTTATTTTTGGCAAAGTTCTAAAAATAAAAGTAATACCTCTAGATGTTTTATTAATTAAAATAAAAGTTAATCTTTGAACTAATTCATCATATTTAATTAAAATTAATCTCATTATATCCATTTTTTGTATTTTTACTAATTGTGATAAATCACTTTTAGGTATTTCTGTTTGAGTTTGTTGAAACATATTTAAACTTGCCAAATATTGTAATCTTACAGGTAAACTAAAATTTCTACTTCTTAATAAACCAAAATTTTCTCTAACATCACTAACACTTGCAAGTGGTAATTCAGTAATTATTTCTGGTTTAATATCCATTATTTCTTCAACTTTACTATTGGGAATTTCAATATCTTCTTCATGTTTAACATCATATTTAATTTCACCTTCTAAACTTTGAATATTTTCAGCTATTTCTAGTATTTCCTGTTGTACATCTAGTAGTTCACGTGGTTCTTCATAAGGTAATTTAGGTAGTTCTTCATAAGGTAATTCTGGTGGTTCTCTACGAGGTAATTCTGGCGGTTTTTCTCTACGGACTAATCTAGGATTTTGATTTCTTTTATCTCTTATAAATCTATTTTTTCTAAATGCGGGTGGTTCATAAAATTCAGATATTGGTGGTTTATAAACTTCAAATTGTTGTTCTTTTTTAGGAAATTCAAATACTTGTGGTTTATAAATATCAAATGGTTGTGCTTTTAATTGTTGTGATTTTTGCGGAACTTTTAATTGTTGTGGTTCTTCTATAAATTTCAAAGGTGGTTCTTCAATTACTATTTTTTTGGGTCTTTTTAATTGTTCCTTTAATTGCTTTTCAAGTTTGTTTAATTGTCCTAATAAAAATTGTTTTGAATAACCTAATTTTTTGCTATTTTTTAATTTCCTGATAAATAATAAATCATTATTTAAATTATTATTATAATCATTTTTAATTTTTGTACGGATATCTATATATCTTTTTAATAAATCCAATTGTTCTGGTGTTATTACAAATTTTAATTTTGCTAAATTTACTTTTTTAGTAGAACTACTTATATCTTCCAATAAATTATTAAAATCTTTTTTTAATTGATTTTTAAAATAATTAGTTGTTTCCAATAATTTTTCCATAAAAATACTTTTTTGAAATTTTACTCCATCAAAAATTATTAATGTTATGTTATTAAATAATATATTAATATTATTTTCCAATTTAAATGGATATTTATATAAATTAAAAAATTGTTGTAATTCTAAATATATATTTGGACTTAAAGATAATTCTCGAATATTATTATTATTCAAAATTTTTTTAAGTTCCGTTTTTAATTTATTTTCAAATTCAGGTTCATTAAAACCTTCCTTTAATCTAATTTTAAATAAATTTGATAAATTATAATCTTCACCTTTATTTGTAAATATAAAATCATAAATTGCTATATCAAAACCTATTTTTTTTAAATATTTTTCCCATGTATATTTTTTATTAATTGGTGTTAAATTATATTTAATTCCTTCTAAATATTCATTTAGATTTGTATAATAATTTGAAGATGATTTTTCAATAAAATCTATTATTTGTCCTTCTGTTCCATAATTAAGATAATTAATATTATTATATTTATCATTTAATTTTCCCAATAAGTATCCAAAATTATAATAACTTTTTGTAAATTTAAATTGATTATAATCAAAACTCTCCAATAAATCAATACATTCCTTAAAACCTATATCAATTAATTCTCGTTTTTTATACACATCGTTCATATGCAAATCACTAATTTGTGATAAAAATTCTAAATGACTAACTTTATCATTAATTAATTGAGAAATAAAAAAATCTATATTATAACCTCCTTTATTTTTCCTCATTATTAATTACATATAAAAATAAATTACAACAATCAAATTATTTGTTAAGTAATAAAAATATTAAATGCAGAAAATACTATAATTTTATTTTAATTTCATTTAGAACAATTATTTAATTAGTAATAATATCAATTAGATTATTATAATCTACCAAAGACATTACTACTACTATAATTCTTAAATTTTCTTTTAATATTTTCATATCTTAAACTATATTCACTTAAATCATTTCTATTTTTACTAAATTTTTTAAATAATTTATTAAAGTTTTTTAATAAATAATTAATATATTGTGTTTCATATGTTGATGATTTTTCTAATAATAATTCTATTTTGTCCAAAAAATCTGATAAATTATCAAATATTAGTTTAGTATCATAATAAGTACGATTATTAATACTTATTTTATTTTTTAATAATTTAATACTATCAAATAATTGCCTAATTATATCTTTATTTTCTTGATTTATATAATTTAAATCCAAGTCATTTAATTTTCTTATTAATTCAGCTATTATAGTATCTTCTATTACTGGTGATATAGAACTACTTTTTTCTTCAGATATAGGTGATAATTTAGCTTTTTCTTTAGACTGTTTTACAGGAGATTTAAATTGATCCACATTAGGCAACATAGTTAATGTAGTAGGTGATAATTTATTAGCTTGTTCTGAAGATTTTGGAATATTAGGTGTATGTATTTTTCTTGATTTTTTTTTAGTATTTTTTGGTTTTCTTTTAATTTTAAGTTTTTTCATTAAATCTTTTACAAGTATTTTAATTGCATTTTTCACATTATCATCATATTTTATTTCAATTTTAGATAATATTCTTAATATATTTATTATTTTTTTTTTATATTTTAAAAATATCTGATCGTCAGAATTAATTTTAAAAGCAAGTGCAAGATAAATTGCATTTATTTTATTTTCATCTTCATATCGTTTTTTACTTTCATTTTCTAATTCACTAAATAATTTATCAATACTTTTATTTTTATAAATATCAAAATTTTTTTTTAATAATGAAAAATCTTCTTCTTCATTTTCTTCTAATCTATCAATATCATCTTTTTTTTTTGGTTCTATTTGATTTTGTTTTACAGAAGATTTAACTTTAAATTGATCAAGATTAGGCAATAAATCTAATTCATTTTGTGGTAATGTATTAGCTTTATTAGGGCTAGGATTATTACCTAATAATCTTTGTTTTTTTGTATCACGTAGAATAGGTCTTTCATCAACAGCAGGTTTATATGGTGATAATTTTATAGATAATTTATTTGATAATTGTGAAGAAAGTATTTTATCTATACTTGATTTATATTTTATAGGTATACTCTCTTTTTTTATTTTTAAATTATATATACAATTATCCCATATTATTGAAATTAAATTTTTATCATAAGTAATACCTAATTTTGTTTTAATTATTTGATCTGTTATATCACCTTGAATATTTTGTAATGCATCTAGAATTTTATTTGCTAATAATAAATATCTGATTAACATTTTTATTATTATATCAATTATATATTTATCTTTATCTACTTCGTGTCTATGTAATTCATCAAAATTCATGGAATTTAAGTATGAATAATATTCATCAACTTTATCAACTGTATCAACTGTATCATAATGTTTTGATACACTTACAGTTGAATTTAAAATTAAAGATTTAATTAATTTTTTCTGAAAAGATAGATCTAATTCATCTGATTTATATAATTCTTTTGGAATTTCAAAATTAATTTTAACTGTATTATAATAAACTATATTTTCATCATTTATTCTTATATTTTTATATTTATAAAGATTAAAATATTGTTGTAATATTTTTAATTTTTCATTATCTTTTTTTTGATTTATATTTTTACTATCTATTTCTTGTGTTTTTTGTTGTTCGTGTATATAAATATCATATAAATCTTTTAAAAATTTAGGTTTGCTATATTCTTCATAAGCTTGTTCAAAAGCTTGTAAAAATATTTTTGATAATTGTTTAATATATAAATATAATCTATCATTCATATCAAATATATGTTGATATATTGCAATATCAAATCCAATTTTAGATAAATAATTGATAAAAAAATACGTATCATTTTTTTTTTGATTGGAAGAGTTAAAACAATTTAAATAATTTTTTAAAAAAACTAAATAATGATTATTATGTGGTAAATTGAAAAAATCAAGAATATGTCCTTCTGTTCCATAATTAAACTTGTTTATTTTATTAATATTATTATTTAAATTAAATACAATGCAACCAAAGTAATACATACTTCCAGTTTTTGCTGCAGAATGATAATCATTATTTAATTCTCTGCGAGCTCTATTATAGGCTTTTATTACATTAGTTTCAAATGAACTTTTTAATAAATCAATATTTATTTTAGTATATTGAGATAAGCCATTAATCATAAAATAAAATGCTAAATGTTGAGCTTTATTTTCAATTAATTTTTCAATAAAACTATAATCCATTTAATTATTATATATCTAATAATTAAAAATAAAAATAATAAAATTGGTTTAATTAATAGTTATAATATTTGTAAACAAATCATTTTTAAATGAAAAATCCTTACTAGTTATATAAAAATCTTCTGGTATATCAAATGTTAATTTTCTTGTATTTATAAAATTAATAGTTAAAGGTTTTCCATAAGCATCTTTTACTGTTTCCATTGGATAAGTAATTATATTATAAACTTTTTGTAATATAATATCTTCATTATCATGAGGTGGAAATAATGGTTTAGTATATTTATATAATTCTTTTTTATATTTATCTATAATATTATTTGCTTCAATATGAAACCCTTCAACAAAATATTTAATAAAAGATTTTTCTATTTCTTCTTGTATTTTTAAATCATTTTCAATTTGAATATTATACATATAATTGTATATTGCTAATTCAGCACCTAATTTTTTCATAAAATCATCTATTGTATATGTTAATGTTTTATCCTTTATTTCATCAGTTTTAATATATGTTAAATAAGTTTTTAATTGATTAACATAATGTTTTTCATTATAATTATAAAAAAGATATTTAATAATATGTCCTTCTGAACCATAATTATAATTATTTATATTATATAAACGATTATAATATTTAATAAAATCTACAAATAATTTAAAATTTCTTTTATTTAAATTATCCTTTATTAATGAATTTGTTACTTGATTATAATTTGTAATAATTAAATATATTTTATCATATATTAATTTTTGATTTATATGTTGAAATTTAGTAATGCCATTAATTTTAAAATAATAGGCTAAAAAATTAGCTTTATCTTTAATTAATGAATTTGAAAAATTATTTAAACCACCTTTTTTTTTATTCATTATTATTATTAATTAATATTTCTTTTTTCATCTGGAATCATATTAATTAATTTTAAAATTGTGTTGTTGATTGTTAATAACCATAAGGGTTTTCTTCTCGATTATTTGTAATTCTTTGTTTAGTTGCTGGATTATACATTGGTTCAGAACCATATAAATCATAACGTATAATTTTTTTTGGTTTTGATAAATCATTATCAATTAATAATAATTTATTATATACCGATATATCATATGGTCGATTTTTATCTACTAATAAACTATTATCAATATTACATCTTAATATTCTAGTATCAGTATATAATATTTTTTGTATAGGATTATATTTATCATCATATATTATATCAATATCATATTTAGCAATATTATAATATTGTTGTAATAAATTTAAATCTGTCAAAAAATTTACTTTATTAGATTTTAAATATTCTAATTCAGTATTTATTTTAGTAATAAATTCATCTACATTAAAATAACTAAAAAAATTTTTAAAATATTCTAAAAATTTTGTACCAAAATCAATTGAATTGCTAAATTCTTTAGTAAATATAAATTCATAAACAGCAATATCATTACCTATTTTTTTGAAAAAACTATCTAAATTATAATTAATTTGAGAATTTACATTTTTACTAATATTTTGAACATATGTTGAAATTAATTTTAAATATTGTTGATTATTAGTAGATGTTAATTTTTTTATTATATGTGCTTCTGAACCATAATTAAATTTATTAATATTAATTTGATTATTAAAATGAAAAAATAAATTACTTAAATGAAATATTTTTTCATTTTCATCAGTTATATCATTATAATATTCTTTATCACCATAAATAGATCTTCCTATATTATCTTTTGAAAGTAATTCTCTTTGTGTTTTATCATAATTATACTGAATAAGATTAACTTTTTCATTAAATTCTGTTTCATTTATATAATCATAACTTGTATAACCATTAATTATAAAATAATATGCTAAAAAATCTGCCTTATCTTGAAGAAGATACTCTATAAATTCATTATTACCTCCTTTTGTATTTCCTTTTGTATTTCCTTTTGTATTTCCTTTTGTATTTCCTTTTGTATTTCCTTTTGTATTTCCTTTTGTATTTCCTTTTGTATTTCCTTTTGTATTTCCTTTAGTATTTCCTTTGGTATTTCCTTTGGTATTTCCTTTGGTATTTCCTTTGGTATTTCCTTTGGTATTTCCTTTGGTATTTCCTTTGGTATTTCCTTTGGTATTTCCTTTAGTCATCATTATATATAATAAATAAAAAAATAAAAAAACGCTTCCAAGAGGGCTCGAACCTCTGACCTAACGGTTAACAGCCGTTCGCTCTAACCAGCTGAGCTATGGAAGCACCCATATAATTATAATAAAATTATCTTTATATCATTTTTTTTAAAATTTAAATGATTAAAAATAAAAAAATGATTTTTATTTTATTTAAATTTTTAACAATTCAAAAAGAATGACACGTAATTCTGTTACAGTTATGTATTATAGAGAATTGAGAAATTTAATTAATAGAGTAAAGACTATTGGTTTGAATTCATCTGGTATTTTATTTGGTGGTGTTGTTCGTGATGATATTATTGGAACACATTATAGAAAATTATTTATTGATAAGGATTTAGATTTTGATAAGTATTGGAATTATGATTATGATATTGAAACTAGGAAGCGTTTAATTATTCCAAAAGATATTGATATATTCTTCAAAAATGAAAATAATTATACTTCATTTGTAAAAGAAATTCAGAAATTAGTTCAGCGTTTTGGTGGAAATATTTCATTTTCAGTAAATAATAATTTAAATCATATCAAATATACCTGTAATTATGTATTTCTCAAGCATGAAAGACTTCATATTTATTTAACAGTTGGCAATAGTTTAAGCCAATCTGGTATTCGTCTTACTCTCGATATTGATATAATCAAAGTTGATAGTAATAGAAATGTTTCAATGGATAATATGACTTATTTAAATGAAATAAGCAGAATTGAACCGCCATTCTTTAATTTAGACTTCTTATCAAATACATTTATTTGTGAAAAATCAAATTCAATGATTGTTACAAGAATGTCTAATTGCACTGGAACTCCATTAGATACAATGGTATTCTCAAATAAAATTCATATTTCTTCAAAGATAATTGAAGATATAATTAATATGAGAACCCAATTTGTAAGTAAAATGGACTGTTTTAATACAGAGTATATTAATTGTTTTAGAATTCTTAAAATGATCGAAAGAAATTTTGCATGGAATATCGTAAATATTCCATTCATATTTATAAATGTTATGGATATAATTGAACCGATTAATGATAAATGTTGTATTTGTCTAGATGATATAGTTGTTGATGAAGCAACTAAAGAAGAAGTAAGTAAAACTTATGAACAGTTAATTGAATTAAATACGAATAAAAAGAAAAGTAATTATTTACATACTCACTGTTTCTTGAATTATTTGAGAAAGGAACAACAAACTCGATATGTTGATCAAACAACTCGAAAAGTTGAATGTAGATGTCCTTTTAGAAATCTATTTAATTTTAGAGATTGCCATAAACAAGTTGAATATATATAAAAATAATTTTTTATATTTATTTAATGGAATTTTTGTTTATTAAAGAAATAATTAATTATGAACTTTTTAATAAAACCCCTGATGTTAAATTTAAAGGTTTATTTAATTATTATGAAAACAAAACAGAATTAATTGAATTTCAATGTAACGATCATTTAATCGATGATTTTGAATTTGTAAATGATATTGAAAATCAAAATTTAACTGAAGAAGAAGAAAAAGAACGAAATGAATATTTAGAAAAAGTTGAAGAGGAATTAGGAAAAATTCGCAAAATTATTGAATATTTAGTAGTTAATGTTGAATTATTAAAAATTCAAATTCCTCATTTTAAAATTTATGATTATTCAAATGTTTCCAAACATATCAAAAGTAAAATTAAATCAGCTAATCATCAATTGAATATAAAGAAATTTTTAATGAAAAATAAAATTGACAGTGATGAAATTATTAAAAAAACACAAGAATTATTGGATACTACTAATGAAATTAAATTAAACGAATTTAAATTGATGAGTAGTTTTATTTTAATTATAATGATTAATATTTATAATTATTATAATAAATGTTTATTATATTCAAAAGAACTAGTTCAAGAATTTCCTTTTGTCATTAAAAATAAGGATACTAAATTATGCAAAATTGATAGCGAATTAATAACAATGAATAATGATGAAATTAAAATTAAACATTGTGGATTAATTAAGAATAGTTATATGTCAAATAATAAAATTGGTGATTTTATAAATATTCATAAAAATAAAGATAAAAATTTTGAAATATTATTTAAATAATAGAAGAATGTGTCATAATAAAAAGTATTTATTGAAGAAGTTAATGAACTATCCAGAAATTTCAAATGATGAATATTTAAATTTAATAAAAATTAAAAATAAAATTGATAATAATATTGATAATAATATTGATAATAATATTGATAATAATATTGAACTTGAAATGATTGAAAATAAAATTAATCTTTATAATGAAAAACAAATTATAATTGATATGATAAAATTAACGAACATACCATTCGAAAGCTATTGATGAATTAACACCTCTAATATCTTCACAACATGATATAAAATCACCACAAGAATAATTATTATAACCACAACCAATTCCTCCAAAAACATCATTAGTTTGATTATCATTTTCATTATTCCAAGCAAATCCCCATCTTACATAACTTCTAGCTGTATTAACTGAAGGAATTTCATAATTAATACCATAAAAATTATAACCACCTTGCGAAGACCATAATTGAGGAAATTCTTCAGGTCTTAAATTAAATTTATCTAATCCTTTAGCACTACTTTTATTATATTTTCCAGTCAAATTTACTAAAGAATTATTTGATTGTAATTTACCCCTTGCTACAAATAAATTACGAGCAGATATTAATTGATTTTTTCTTATATTAACATTAGTTTCTCGCCAAATCCAGCCTTTAGCATCTTCAGCTGGTAAATTATCAAATTTATCACCTCCTTTATAATAAATAGGTCGTCCATTTGTTACATCTTGTTTATAATAAAAAATAGCCATCCATTCACTAGCAGGATACCAATTAAATGTATCATATTTAGCATCCAATCTATTTATTTCTGTTGAATTATTTTCATAATTATTAAAAATTAAATCTCCAATACTACTTACTGATAAATTAACAGAATTATTATTTGTTGTTTTTATTATATCTTGATAATTAGAATTAAAGGTATTTGTAGTAGTCCAATAATTCGAATTATAACCAAATGTTTTACTTCCTCTTACACCTCTCATTGCAAGCATCCAACCACCTCCAGCATATTTAGTATCCATTATACAGTAAATAAATCTATCTCCAATATCAGGAAGAGTAATCCAATAATAATTATCACCTAATGGTGCCAAAGGTCTATTTGGAAAGCTTCTTCTTGAATAATTTAAATAAGGTAAAATACGACTATTTATAGCTAAAGCAGGACTAGAACCATCTCTATCTATTTCATCCATTGTAGGATTAATTCTTCTTATTGTTTCATCCTGATTTAAGGCATTACTTTCAATAGTATCTCTATCTACTTCGAAGCCTTCATAAGTATAATTAATATAGACGTATAGATAAATTAAAGAAAATAAAAATACTATTAGAAATACATTAAATATAATTATTTTTATATTCATTTTACTTATTATGATGAAAATAAATTTTTATTTAAAACTATGACATATTTATTATTTTATAATGAATAAATTTATCACAAAAAGAGATGGATCAGTAGTAGAATTTAATGTAAATAAAATTAAAGATGCCTTAATTAAAGCTTTTAATAATACTAATATTAATAATCCAAATATTAATGAGATTATTGATTATATAACAATTGAACTTGGTAAAAAAGAAAATAATAATTATAATATTGAAGATATCCAAGATTTAGTTGAAAAAACACTTATGTTATTTAAATATTTTGATACTGCAAAGCATTATATTAATTATAGAAGTGAGCATAATAAAAATAGAGATAATAGTAGTTATTTATCCAAAATTCCAAATAATGTAAATACACCATGGGGTATGTTAGGTTACATTACTTATAAAAGAACTTATGCAAGAAGATTAAATGAACATGATGAAAATGATGAAACTACCGAGGAATATAGAGATACTATTTTGAGAATTTTAAATGGATGCCAAAAACAATTAAAAGTTAATTTTACTAATAATGAACTTGAAAGAGCTTATAAATATCTAATGGGTCTTAAATGTTCGGTTGCGGGAAGATTTTTGTGGCAACTTGGAACCGAAACAGTTTCGAAATTAGGAATTATGAGTTTGCAAAATTGTGCATTTGTGAAAATTGATGATCCAATTAAACCTTTTTTATGGATTTTTGATGTTTTAATGTTAGGAACTGGTGTAGGTTTTAATATTCAAAGACATAATATTGATAAATTACCACCAGTTCTTGATGCTAATATTACAATTACTCGTAAGGATACAAAAGATGCTGATTTTATTGTTCCTGATTCACGTGAAGGTTGGGTTTCTTTAATGGAAAAGGTATTAGAAGCCTATTTTTATAAGGGAAAATCATTTTCGTATTCAACAGTACTTATTAGAAGTGCAGGAACAAAAATTAAAGGATTTGGTGGTGTGGCATCTGGTCCCGAAGATTTAGTTAAAGGAATTAATTATATTCAAGGAATTCTTAACAATCGTAAAGGTATGAAATTAAGAAGTATTGATTGTCTTGATATAGTTAATATTATTGCATCTGTTGTAGTTGCTGGTAATGTTAGAAGATGCCTTCCAATTGGTTCAAAAATTCATACTAAACAGGGATTAATTAATATTGAAGATATAATTATTGGTGATGAAGTGTTAACAACTAAAGGTTATAGAAAAGTTAAAGCAGTTTTCAATCAAGGATTTCAGGATATTTATTCAATTCCAACAGAAAATGGTGAATTTAGATGCACTAAAAATCATAAAATGGCAGTTTATGATGAAGAAACTAATGGTTATAATTGGAAAATGGCAGAAGAATTAATTGAAGGTGATAAATTAATTCTCACAGGAAGTCCAATTGATGGTAATTCAAATATTAAATTGCCATCATTTTATTTTAACAATAGAAAAGATAGAATTATTGCACCAGATTTTAATTTTGATATTGCTTGGTTTTTCGGATTTTTAACTTTAAATTCTAATTGTATGTTTGATGAAATTAATAAATCTATTACATTAAAATGTAGTTCTAATGAACTAATTAAGAAAATTATTAAAGTTGTTGAAAAATTTGGAAATACCATTAGATTAATTACCGATATTGATAATATTAATAATAATTATATTTTAACAATTATTTCTCATAATTTCTATGATTATATTACAAATCATTTTAATAATAAAATTCCTTATTTTGTAAATGAAAGTATTTTTAATAATCGTATTGGTTATATTATTGGTATTCTTGATAATGAAAATACAATTATTGAAGATAATATGATAATTATTAAAGATTTTGTAAATAATAACTTTTATAGAAAAGATGTAGCAAATATTTTATTTTCTTGTGGAATTAATAATAAAATATTTAATAATGAAATTATTATTGATGATGTAGCATCGATTAAATTTTTAAGTCAATTTAAATTAATTAATAAATATTATCCAATTAATGTAGAAAAAGAAGATAAACAAGTAATTAATAATTGTAAAATTAATTTATCACAAGTTAAAGGAACTATTGAATTTATTGATGGTTATAAAACTTTTGATATTGAAGTTGAAGATATGCATGAATTTTTTTGTAATGGTTATTTAACTCACAATTCAGCTTTAATTTGTCTTGGAGATCATGATGATATTGAATATTTAAATGCTAAACGATGGGATTTAGGTAATATTCCGAATTGGAGATGCATGAGTAATAATTCAGTTGTTTGTGATGATATTACTAAACTACCAGAAGAATTTTGGAATGGTTATAATGGAAATGGTGAACCCTATGGTTTAATTAATATTGAACTTTCCAGAAAAATTGGTAGAATTAAGGATGGTGAAAAATATCCCGATCCATTAGTTGAAGGTTATAATCCATGTGCAGAACAAAGTTTAGCTAATTATGAAACTTGTTGTTTATCTGAAATTTATTTATGTAATATTGATAATTATGAGGAATTGAAAGATATTGCCACTATTGTTTATAGAATTTGTAAACATTCCTTATTATTGGGATGTCATCAAGAAGAAACAGAAAAAATTGTTCATAAAAATTTAAGAATGGGTATTGGTATTACTGGATTTCTTCAATCATCAGCTGAACAAAAAGGGTGGTTAAGCGATTTATATCAATATTTAAGAGAATATGATGATAATTATTCTAAAAAACTTGGTGTTCCTACATCAGTTAAATTAACAACAGTTAAACCATCTGGAACTCTTTCATTATTAGCTGGTGTAACATCTGGTGCTCATCCTGCAATTTATCAATATTTTATTCGAAGAATTCGTATTTCATCTGCAAATACAGCCTTAATTGATTTAGCTAGAAAACATCATTATTTTATTGAATATCAAAGAAATTTTGATGGAACTGATGATAAAAATACTATGATTATCGAATTTCCTTGTTGTTATCCTGAAGGAACTCTTTTAGCTAAAGATATGAGTGCAGTAGATCAATTAAATACAATTAAGGAATTACAAACAAATTGGAGTGATAATTCAGTATCTGTAACAGTTTATTATAAATTACAAGAATTAGATGAAATTAAACAATGGTTAAAAGATAATTATCAGTTTAATGTAAAATCATGTAGTTTCTTATTGCATAATGAACATGGATTTAAACAAGCACCATTTGAGGAAATTAGTAAAGAGGAATATGAAAAACTAATGAAAAAAGTTATTCCTATTACTAGTGGAAAAATAAATGCAGTTAGTGAAAATGAATTAATGAATGATTGTGTTGGTGGTGCTTGTCCTATTAGATAATTCCAATAATTTCTTTAAAAAAAATTTTAAGAAATAAATAGTCCAATCATTTAAATAATTATAAATCATAATTAATATAATTTTATTTTTTTTATTATTATTATTGATATAATAGAAATAAATTTAACTTTATATAAATATAATGAATTACTTATAAATAATTCATATTCAAATGCTAATATTTCTATTAAATATGAATAATAAGCTAATAATAATAATTCTTTTGAATTTCTATAATATCCACTAAATAATCTTATCAATCCATAAGTTAAAATCCAATAAGCCAAAAATCTTCTAATTATAGGATTATTTTTATTTTCTTCTTCCTTAAATAATGATGGATGAATATTTGATAAAAAATTATTTGTAAATAATATTGAATAAGAACATAATATATCATATATACCATTTAAAAAAATAATTGATTTTATCATTCTATATTAGTAAGAATTAAAGATTTTTTATAAATATTTTCATTAAGTCCCTTTTTATAACAATCATATCTAGCAAGAGTAAAAAGATAATCACTTAAGCGATTTATAAATTTAATACAATTATCATCAATATGTTGAGCAATTGATGAATTATAATTTGTAATTAATTTTACCAGACGTCTTTCACATCTTCTGGCAATTGCTCTAGAAAGATGAATATTACCCGATGGAAGAATAAAATTAGTTAATTTAGGTAATTCACAAGTCATATTATCAATTTCTTTTTCCAAAATCTTGGTAAATTCCAGATTTTTATCAAATACATATTTCTTATTAGGATTAGCAATTATGGTTCCTAAATCAAATAACCAAATTTGAATATCTTTTAATAAATATTCACTTTCAATAATTCCAATAAAACTATTTAATTCATCAATATCTCCTAATAGATTAATTAAATGAGATGATTTTGAAACTCTACTACAATCATATAATGAAGTTAAACCACCATCTCCAGTTTTTGTATAAATTTTCATTTATTTATAAAATAAAAATAACTTTATATAATTTATCATAAATAAAAGAAATTATTTAATAATAATGCTAATAAAGCTCCTACAATTTGGGCAGCAATATATAAAACAGTTAAATCTCCGGTTAATTTTCCTTTAACATACATCATTATACTAACAGCGGGATTATAATGACCACCTGACACTTTACCACCAAAATAAATAGCAGCTAAAAGACCTACAGCAACAGCAATTGGTCCAAATGAAGCATCAGCAACTGCATTTAAAATAATAGAAAGGAAAAAAAATGTTCCTAAAAATTCAGTTAATACCGCCTTTAATTCCATCAATATCCACTTAATTATAATATTATATTTTTTTTGAATTATTTTCAGTTAAATATTTTGGAAATTCAGGATATAATTTTAAACAATTAAAATATAAAACTAAATCTTTGCCTCCTAAAGAAGTTTCATTTTTATATTTATCATAATTATTTTTACAAACTTGATAATCTTGACATTCTTGTTTTTTATTATTTTCATTACATTTACACCAATCTAAAGTTAAATTTTTTTCAGTTTCAGAATAAGTTTTAAAAATAGGTTTAGGTATTTCTTTAGTAATACTACAAAAATCAGTATCTTTTACTGCTTCTTTAGTAGTTTTTTTAACTTCTTCTAATTTATTTATAATTTCAGTTAATTTTTCATTTTCCTTTATTTTTTCAAGTTGTTTAACATCCTCTTGTTTTTTCTTTAGTTCTTCTTCATTTTTTATAAGTTCTCTTTCTTTTTCAGCTGTTTTATCAATTGATTGTTTAACTAATTCAGCGATTGTTAAATTAATTTCTCTTTCTTTTTTAATATCACTAATTTTACTTTCTAATTTTACTTTTTCATTTTCTTTATTACTAATTTCTCCATTTAATTGATTTAATTTATTTTGTAATTCTTTATTTTCTGTTTTTAAATTATTTGATTTTTCTTCTAATTGTTTAATTTCTTTTTTTAAAGTTTCTACATAACTAACTTGTTTTGCTGATTCAATTACAGGATTTATTTGATTGGTTTCAAATGTCTCAATTGTATATAACTTAAATACATAAAATAATATTACAATTATAACAATTATAAAAGGAATTATACATAATAGTTTAATCATTTCTATTATTATTTTATAAATAATCTTGATGCCTTTTCATTATTTAATCTAATTCTAATATTTTCTTGTTTAATTCTTTCCAATCTTTCTTGTTCTTCTTTTTCTTCCCTTAATTTCTTTTGTTCTATTAATCTCTTTTCTTTATCTGTTAAACTCTTTTTAGTTTTATTATCACGATAGGTCTGAAATTCATCAACTGAATTAAAATCTCTGTGTTTTTTAATTAAGGCTTCATCAACTAATCTAACATTATTATAAGCTTTTTTATAATCAGTATAAGTTAAACTATTTTTTCCATCTTTTTCAACACTACTACTATAATCATCTGGTCTTTTACCACCAATTTCTGTATAACTCATCTTTTTTGCAAGTATCATTGGTTCTGGTTCAATATATTTAATAATTTCTTTAGAAGGTGCCGGAACATGTTTTGTAAAAATAGAATTAAAGTTTTGATTATTAAATTTTTGTGATTTAAAGAGATTTTCTTGTTCAAAATCTTCTCTATCTTTAGTGCTTTTTTCCATTAAATCACCATAACCAAAATCTTGTTCCTCATTTTCTAATTTACACATATTAAAAGTTTTGTTAAATCTTTCATGAAAATTTTCATTAATTGGTGGAGGTTTTATTATTTTTTCTTCACCTGAATAAAATTCATTAGCTTCTTTTTTTAATTCTAAATGATTTTTTCCTTCGGTTCTTGCTTTATATTCATAAGCAAGTTTTTTAAAACAATCAGCAACAAATTTAAAAACTAATTCATTACCTCCTTCTTTATCAGGATGAGTTGTATAAGCAGTTTGTTTATAAGCATCTTTTAATTCATTCCAAGTAAAATTTTTAGGAACCTGAAGAACTTCATAAGGATCTAATGTTTCAAAATTAATTTTACTAAAATCAAAAGATTTATCCTTTTTAACTACATTATAATATTGATGATAAGTATATTGTCTTGATGAAGAATTACCCATAATAATATTATTATTAATAATTATAAAAAAAGATATAAAAATATTTCATATATAATAATAAATAATGCAAATTTTTGTTAAGACCTTAACAGGTAAAACTATTAGTTTAGAAGTAGAAAGTAGTGATACCATAGATATGATTAAATCAAAAATTCAAGAAAAGGAAGGTGTGCCAAACGATCAACAACGTTTAATTTTTGCAGGAAAACAATTAGAAGATGGAAGAACTTTGGCAGATTATAATATACAAAAAGAATCAACTTTACATTTAGTTTTAAGATTACGTGGAGGATATTAATTTATTTTTATTTAATTTAAACATTTCTATAATAAATATTAATATTATTATTGATGGAATGTTTAAAAAGTGCATTATTATTTAATAAAAATAATAATGAATATATTGAAGATATTGATTTTGATGATTATTTAAATTTAAAAAATAAAGATTTATTTAAAATTAAATGTTTTCTTAATCATGAATTAGTATTTTGCAATGGTCCTATTATAAAACCTTATTTTAGACATAAAAATTCAAATGATTTTAGTAATTGTTATATGTCAAAATGGCATTTAGAATTTCAATCTAATTTTGATAAAAATGAAACAGAAATTGAATTTATCAAAAAAGATAATAAACAAATAAAATCAAGAAGAGCAGATATTTCATTGAAAAATACAGATTATATTGTTGAACTTCAACATTCTAGAATAGAATTACAAGAAGTTAGAAATAGAAAACATGATTATAATTTACATAATAAAGAAATTTTATGGATAATTGATGGTAATAATAGAATTGATGTTATAAATAAAAATAATAGGCTTTATTTGGAATTTAAAGGATATTCAAATTGGAAATATGATAGTTTTAAAGATTATAAATTTATTTTTATTGATATTAATGATAATATTTATGTAATTTTTCCAAATTTAATTAAAAATAATATGATTGATGTAATAAAACCATATAATAAAAAAGAATTTATTAATATTCTTAAAACCAATATTAATTTGATTAATATTGATATTCCTTTTCAATCTAATTTATATATAAAACAACAAGGTGCTGGAAATGGTAAAACTTTTGGTATTATTCAAGCTATTGATAATAATGATGATTTTTTATTATATAAATCTTTTATTATTGTCAGTAAACAACACAGTGCTAAAACTATTATTTATAATGAATTTAAAGAACAATATAATAATGGATTATTAAAAAATATTAAAGATATTGAATTTATTGAAAATAATAAACAATATATTATTACATTTAATAAAAATGATATTAAATGTAAAATTGTAATTTGCACTATTGACTCACTTTTTTTTCAATTAGGAAATTTTAATAATACTTATACAAATAAATTTGAAGGTCTTATTCAATCTATTATAACTGATTTTAATAAAGACAGAGTAATTTATAATTCTCTCAATTTTAAACTTAATAAAGAACTTTGTTTAATTATTGATGAAACTCAAGATTTATCTAATGATTATGGTAATGCAATTTTAAATATTATGAAAAATAGTTATATTGATGCTTATATTGTTGGTGATAAACTTCAATCAATTTCTTTCGAAAATAATGCATTCTTATATTTAATTAATAATAATTTCAATGATTTGTATATAAATAAAATTAAATATGAAGATACTAATATTTGCAGAAGATTTACAAATAAATCTTTAATAAATTTTATAAATGAAAAAATTCCATTTAATGATTATGAATTATTACCAATAACACCTTATAAAAATGATAATATAAATACCAATAATATTTGTATTTTCAATAGAGAACCTATTATAAATCTTAAAGAAGATTTCAAAGAAAATAAAATTAATAAAGCAATTGATGATATTTTAGATTTTTATATGGAAGAAGTTAATATTAATAATAGAAAACCTGAAGATTTCTTAATAATTACACCTTTTACAACTAAAAATTGGTTTTGTGAAGCTTTGGAACGTTCAATTCAATTATTTTGGTTAAATAAAATTAAAGAAAAATCTTATAAACAATTTGTTATTTTTCACAAATCTGAAACTGGAACATGTATAGATTTAAATGAAAGTTTAGATAAAAACAAGAATTGTATCTATTCATACATCTAAAGGTGATGGTAGAAATGTTGTATTTATAATTGGACTTACAACTGATGGATTATTACGATTTTCAAATGGTCAATATAATTTAGTTTATAATTCACTGATACATGTAGCATTAACCAGACAAAAAGAAAAATTATATATTAGATTAGAAAATAATAATGATGATATTTATAATTTATTTTCAACAGATATAACTAATAATAATATAATACCTAAAATATCTAAATATATTCGATTTGATACAAAAAAAATTAATAATAATAATATTAATGATAATATTATTGCTAATTCTATTTATAATAATTATTCTATTGTTAATGAATGTAAAAATAAAAAATTAATTGATTTATCACATCATAATATAAGATATGCTTGTATTTATACACATTTTATTATTTATTCAATGAAATATGATAATAAAAATCAAATTAAGGCAATATTTAATGATATTATAAAATCTAAAATTAAAATATGTAATAATTGGAAAGAATATAATGATTGTTTATGGAATAATAAAAATATTATTAATAATCAAATATTAAAAAAAGATAAAATTATACAATATAAATCAATACCTATTATTAATTTAAATGATAATTATTTTGATATTATTTTGGAAAATATAAAAAATATTAAAGATAAATTAGAAAAAGATAAATATTTTAAATTATGCCCTTTTGAAAGAATATTATTATTATATATGAAAGATATTTGTGATATACCATTTGAATGTAGAATTAGTATTGCTGAAATTTATAATATTATCAATAATTTTAATAATGCTTTTAATGATAAATTATTAGGTCATAATAGATGTTTATGTAAAAATCATTTTAAAAATAATGAAATTAATAATGAAAATAATGATTATAAATATTTGCAATTTTTTTATCAAGAAATGATAAATATTAGTAATATTTATAAAAATTTTTTTTGTAATTTTAATAATTTACAAATTTTAATTAATCATAATATATATATTAATTTTAATTGTGATTTAGAATTAAAAAAAAGATTTCCAATTATTATTTTTAATGATGAATATGTTTTTAATATTTATATAAAACCAAATTTAATTGAATTAAATTATTATGAAATTTTAAATGAAAGTATTATTGATACATTTTTAATTAAAAATTGTAAAGGTAAAAATAATAACAGTGAAGATAATAAATTAAGATTTTATAATAAAAAAATAAAAACATTAGTATTTTCTTTAAATTTAGATAATTATTTTGAAATTGAATGGAATAATGATGATTATAAACAAAATATAATTTTAGATATAATAAAAGACTATTTATATAATGAATTAAAATTTAAAACTAATAATTTATATTCTAATTATAATTATTATAAAAAAACAAACAATTTAAATAATCTTATTAACGATTTCAAAGAAAAAAATAAAGATTTACCAGATTTTATTAATTCTTTTTTTGACAGAATTGATGAAGAAACCGATGAAATTACAAAAGATAAATTTAATTTTATATTAGAAACTAGAATTAAAAGTTTAATTAATAAAATATCTATTTAAAACTTATTTTTATTGTTTATATTAAAATGACATATAAATTATATGAACAATTAGGCGTTTCTCAAGATGCATCTCAAGATGATATTAAAAAAGCTTATAAAAAACTTGCTTTTCAATATCATCCTGATAAAAATCCTAATAATCCTGATGCCGATGCTAAATTTAAAGAAATTTCTAATGCTTATTCTATTTTAAGTGATGAAGAACAAAAACGAAAATACGATCATTTAGGTGATGAAAATTTTAATGGTAATGGAAATGATGCACCCAATCATACTGATATTCATGAAATGTTTCAACATATGTTTAGTGGTGACCCTTTCTTTAGTGGTTTTGGTAGACAAGGTAGAGGTCAAAGAAATAATGATAATAGATGTAGTGATATTTTACGAGGTTTTAATGTTACTTTAGATGATGTTTATTTTGGTATTAATAAAAATCTTACCCTTAAAATCACTCATTATTGCAAGAAATGTTTTAAAACTTGTGAAGTTTGTAATGGAAATGGTATGAGACAACATATAGTTCAAATGGGACCTTTTACACAAATTATATCTCAACCTTGTAATAATTGCCAAGGTTCGGGTGTTTATATAAAATCTAATAAAAATTGTAATGATTGCAAAGGTGATGGAAAATATGAAGTTGAAAATGTTTGCAATTTAACAATTCCAAAAGGATTTGAAGATGGAATGAAAACAGTTTTTAATAATTTCGGTGAACAACCAAAGAAAAATAATCAAAGTGCAGGTAATCTTATTTTAGAACTTAAAATTCAAGACCATTCATTATTTACAAGAAAGGGTAATGATCTTTTACATAAAATTAATATTACTTTAACTGAAAGTATTTTAGGTAAGGATATATCAATTCCTTATTTTGATGATACTATTAAAATTAATATTAATCAATTTGGTGTTATTAATCCAAATAAACAATATATTATTAAAAATCGAGGACTTCCAATTATGAATACTGATAAAAAAGGTAATTTAATTTTAGAATTTATTATTACTTATCCTAAATTAGAACACGATGAAATTTCAAATTTAACTTCAATTTTAAATAAAGCCTTTATATATAAATAATTATGATTGTGGAAATTCTAATTTTTCACCAAAATTATTACCTGTTGAAGATAAACTAAACAAATTATCATAATAATCAATCATAAATGCATCACCATCTAATTTAAAATTATCTAATGCTAAATTCTCATATTGATAATTATCTTCACAATAACAATATTTTGATAATTGTTCAACTTTATCATTTTTATTATTATAATAAGGTATTTGAAATTTATTTATTTGTTCTCCAACTGGACAAGCACATTCTATTTTAACATTATGTTCATTAGTATTATCATAACTAATATCAAATAAACTAATATTTTTTTCATTTGAAACTTTAAGATTATAAGTTGCATCACTATTATCAATACTTACTTTACATCGTGAATTGTGAATTATAGAACGATTAATACTATCCCAATAAAAAATTACAATTACTATAAAAATTATTAAAACAAATGAAAGATTTAATAAAAATTCAAATAATGTTTGTTTTTTTGAAATGATAATAAAAATATCATCAATTATTCCTTTAATATTTATCATATTTCTATAATAAGATAAATTTATTTATTTGACCTAATATAATTTCCTATTGCTTTTCCTTCACAATCAATTGTTTTATATATATCAGTTAGATTATCATTAACCATATCACTTAAATTAGCATCTGGAGTTGTATTTTGCGTATTATGAGATACACATATATCTTTTTCTTCTTCTATTTGCTTTTGAATTTCATTTTCTTCTTTAACAACTTCTTTTTTATTTTCATTTTCTTCTTTCTGCATTTTATAATCAAATTCATTTATATTTGATTCATAATCTGGAAGAATAAAAATTAAAATTCTTTTTATATTATCTCTTGAAAAATTAAATACAGATGCTATTATATTCATTATCATTTTAACTATATTTGTTAAACCTAATGAATATACTAAATCATCCATTAATTTAAAAACACCATATTTAATTAATGATGGAAATGGAGGTATTTTTAATAATATTTCACGTATTGGTATAAAAAAACTTTTTGGTCCCGTTTCTGGTATTATAGTAATTATTATTAAATATAAAATATACATAATAACATAAAATAATAATACTAATATATATATTGGTATTAATGTTGCTGCAATCTGATTTAAAGTTCCTATTATAAATCCAGACCATTCAGTTGGTACAAAAATACCTTCAGGTCCAAATACAGGTGTTAAAAAAAAGAAATCTAAAATTGAATGACAAACAACACCTAACTCAAAAATTGTAATAGCAACTGTTATTATAATTAAAAATTCTATTGGGTCCATATTATTTTATATCAATTATTTTATATTTTCAATATATGCTCCAGCAGTACGACTATAGCATTCCCCATAATTTCCAATATCTTTAATTTCGGATATAAATGAAGTATTGGGTGTTTTTAGAGATTGTTTTGAACTATAACAAATTTCATATTCTTCATCAATAAGTTCCATTGCCTTTTTATTATTCTCCATTTCTTTTTTAGCTTGAATTTCATTAGTAGTTCCATCATCAACTGTTCTTATTTTATGATTTTCATTTTCGGATTGTTCGGGTTTTTCTGGTGGTTTTACACCAATTAAATTTAAAAAGTCACCAATAGAATTTTTAATTTCTAAAAATAAAAATCCATATACATCACCAATTGCATTTCCAAATTTATCTCTAATTGTTTTCTCCGAAAATAAAAACATAAATACTATTTTATAAACTAATGGTAATATTCCACGTTTTGTTAATAATTTAAATGGTGGAACTGCTTCTAATAATATATTTTTCAATGGAATTGGAAGAATAAATGGTATAAATGGTATTGGAACTAATATAATGAAAGGAACAAATATTTTGATTATCATCCAAAACACAAATATCCAAAATAATAAACAAGATACAAATACTAAATATAATGTTGATAATAATAATAAAAACATCATTATTATACGAATTATATCCGAACCGAAAAATTGAAAATCAAATAATATTCCATAAATTCCAATTGAATTAAATACAAATTGAATGAATATATAAATATTAAAGGAAAACCAAAAAGAAAATACTCTAATAGTAAAATTTATTATTTCTTCTAATATAACTATTGCCGACATTATCTTTTAATTATATTATATTTACTATTAAAATCATTTATTAACTTTTCAGGAATTTCTGTTAAATCCACTAATCTTTTATTTAATAAATATTTTTCCATTAAATTATGTTCAATTAAATACTTATTTCTATCTTCTTTATTCATATTTGCTAATTTAAATGCATCATTCTTTTTTAATCCTGTTTGAATTTTTTGTATATTATCACTTTTATCTCCATAAATTATTTTAAATTCTAATTCTATCATTGGATTTGTTTTAATTCTCAAACTAATATCCTTAAATTGCATATTTATAATCGTTGTATTCATATCATACATTTGCAAATAATCATTATCATTTGTAATTATTACAATTGAATAATTTCTAAATTCATCTTTTATTTTTCTTTGAATGATATAAGTTATATCATCTGCTTCTAAATTATTACTTTCACAATAATTATAATCATTATTTGAAATATAATTTTTAAATAAATTGAAAATTGTTCCATCAAAATTTTCTTTTTTTATTCTAGTTGATTTATAATCATTATATATTACATTTCTCCATATTTCACATCTAGTACAATCACAACAGAAAATAATATTTGATTTAATTGTTTTATATTTCTTTATAATTTTATTTATATCATTTTCAAAATGACGAAAAAATGCCATTATAAAATCAGTATTATTTTCAATATTATCTAAATTTAGATTTTTATCTTTTTGATGACTATACCAATTACATGTTGCATAATAACGATTAAAGACATAATAACTTTGATCAATTAATATAATTGGTTTAGAACCAGTAATTGGAATATTAATAATATTTGACATTAAATTAATAATTATTTATAATTCTAAATCATTTTTTTATATTTAAAAAATGAATATTTTTATAATTATTAGTTTATAAAAAAATGAATGAACGACAATTAGAAGCCCTTTCTATTGTTAAAAGAGGTTACAATTTATTCTTAACTGGTTCTGCTGGAACTGGTAAATCATTTACTGTTAAAGCTATTATTGATTATTTAAAAGGAATTAATAAAGAAGTTGCTATTACAGCTTTAACAGGTTGTGCAGCAGTTCTTATTAATGGTCAAACAATTCATTCATATTTATATTTAGGAATATCACGTAATTTTGAAGAAATTTTTAAGAATATTAGTAAATTTAAGGGAAGTATTAATAAATTAAGAAATCTTGATGTTATTATTATTGATGAAATTTCAATGATGGATGAAGAATTATTTGAACTAATTAATAAAATTTTTATGAAGATTAAAAATAATGATTTACCTTTTGGCGGAATTCAAGTTGTTTTAATCGGTGATTTTTATCAATTACCTCCAATAAATGGTGATTATTGTTTTATGTCTCCATTATGGGAAGAATTATCCTTAATGTCTGTTATTTTAACTGAATTAATTAGACAAAAAGATGATAATAAACTTCAATTAATTCTTGAAGAAATTAGAAATGATAAACCTTCAAAAGAAACTATTGAAATTTTAAGTAATCTTAAAACAACTTCATTTAAAAATAAAGATGTTAAACCAACAAGACTTTATCCAATTAATGTTAATGTTGATAAAATTAATAATAAGGAATTTCTGCGTTTAGTTGAGAAAAATAAAGGTGAAATTAAAAATTATAAAGCAATTTCAAATAAAGGTGAAAAAGTTGATGGTTTTGATATAACTTTAACTATTGGTGCTCAAATAATGGTAATTAGAAATATATCAATTGATGCTAAATTATATAATGGAACACGTGGTATTGTATGTGCTATGAGAGATAAAGAAGTAATTATTCGTGATATTAATGATAATTTACATACAATTGAATATTATAGTGATATTAATCATAATAATAAAAGTAAAATTGTATCATTTATGCCATTAAAATTGGCTTATGCTATGTCTATTCATAAATCTCAAGGGTCTTCTATTGATTATCTTGAAATAGATTTAGGTGATGATATATTTATTTCAGGTCAGTTATATACTGCTTTATCTAGAGCAACAAATATAAATAATATAAAAATTGTAAATTTAAGTAAAAATTCTTTTATGAAAAACAACAAAGTAAAAAAATTTTATGAATTGATAAAAAAATAAATATTTTCTATATATAGAATTAAAAATATATTAATGGGTGACGAACAATTATTTGGTGGTAATCCATATGAATTAGATAGAGAAGTTGATGATAATGATAAAATGTATGGTGGTTTCCAAGATATGTTTGCTGGTGGTGCTAAAAAAGTTCGTGAGGGTTATGATTCATATGGTTTATATGACACTGCTACTCGTAAAACCAAGGGTCGTTATATTTCCAAAACTCCCTCAAGTGCTGCAAAAAAAGCTGCTCGTCGATTATTTAAATCTGCTTCCAAAAGCACTCGTGAATTAACCGTTTATATCCGTAAAACTACTCGTGGAAGCAAACGTGAAATTTATCGTTATAAAGCTGTTTTAGAAGTTTTAAAAACTCCTTTAGTTGTAAATAAAGAAGGAACTCAAATTCAAGTTAAGAATAAAGTTAAAGTAATTAGTGAGGATTTACCTCCTTCTGTCGCTGCTGTAAAGAATGCCAAAAAGGATATGGAAAAGGAAAAAATGTTAAAAAAGAAGGAAGCAATGAAAGCTAAACGTGCTAAAGCTGCTGAAAAAGCTCGTGTAAAGAAAGCCAAAGTCGCCAAGAAACCTAAAGCTGCCAAAAAACCCAAGGCTGCCAAGAAATCTAAAACTACCAAACGAGCCAAGAAAATGAGTGGTGGTGGTTGCGGAATGGGTTCTTGCAGTAATTTATATGTGTAAGTATTTAAAAGATAATTAATTATTTTTATATTATGAATATTAAGTATTTTTGGATTAATATTGATAAATCCATTGAGAGAAAGGAATTTATGGAAAAACAATTTGATTTTACTAAAACTTCTAATTTTAGAATTAGTGCAATTACACCTGAAAAATTACCTGATGTTCTTGAAGATAAACCACCATTTTTTTGTGGTAATTCATGTTGTCTTAATAATAATTGTAATGATTGCAAATTTGAATATTCTTGTATTTGTTCCCATTTAGAAGCTATTAAAGAAGGTTATAAATCGGGTGATAATTATTTTATTGTTTGCGAAGATGATATTTATTTTCCATTTAAAATTGATTTTGATAAAATGATTTCTGTTTTGCCAAATGTTATTGATATTGTTCAAATGATGGTTTTAGATTGCGAAGGAAATGATTATTTATATGATTTATATAAAAATAAAAACAGTATTTTTACTGTTTTTGATCCAACAAAACGTTTATTTTCAACTGGTATGTATTTAATTAGTAGACAAGGTGCTGAAAAATTATTAAATTTATGTTTAAATAAAGAAACGAATAAATATGATTTAGCTAATATTAATTGTATAAAACAAGCAGATTTTCTTTTATATATGAATGTAAATACCTTAACATCTACATTTCCTTTTTGTTTTCCCACTCTTCAATTTATTTCTGAAATTCATCATCATCATTATTTTATTCATAAATGTTCAATTGATAAAATTAAAAGTATTATTAAAGATAATAATTTGCAACATCCATTAATTTCTGATTATTATCCATTTGATGAAAATAAAGAAAATATTGATTTTTATTGGATTAATTTAGATAATGCTGTTGAAAGAAAAAAATTTATGGAAGAACAATTTGAAAAATTAAAAATAAATAATTATAGAATTAGTGCATATAGTCCAAATGATTTTCATGAAATTTTAATAGATAGTCCACCTTATTTTTGTGGATATAAGGAATGTTATGATAGAGGTTGTGTTGATTGTCCAATTGAATATGCTGTTATTTGTTCTCATTTAAAGGCAATTCAAGCTGGTTATAATTCGGGTAAAAATTATTTTGTAGTTTGTGAAGATGATATTCAATTTCCATTTACTGTTAATTTTTATAAATTAATTTCATCAATTACTAAAGAAGTTGATATTATACAAATGATGGTAATTAGTTCTGGACACACCGAATTCTTTTATAATAATTTCTATAAAAATAAAAATTTATTTATTAGATATAATCCAATTACTCCTTCTGCTGGTTTTTATTTATGTAGTAGAGAAGGTGCTAAAAAATTATTAGATTTATATTTAGATAAATCCACTGGAAAATTTAATTTTTCAAATTGTAATTATCTTAAATTAGCTGATGTTTTATTATTTCAATCTTTAAATTCTATTGTTACTACAATGCCTTTAGCAATTCCTAATATTTCATTTAAATCACAAATACATACACATCATTATGAAGCTCATAAAAATGCATATGATAAAATTAATGAAGTTATTAAAGATGATAATGGAAAAAATCCTTTTATTTTAACCTGATGAAGATGTTGAAAAATTATTTAAATCATATGTATCATTGAAAAAATAAACTGCAATTAGTTTTTTACGATGAATTCTTAATTCATTACTTACATTTAAATTTGTTATTTCATCATCTTTATTTTTAATCCAAGTATTAAATAATTGATTATATATTTGAACACTTTCATTAATTAATGGATATTTATATGATTTATTTGTGGCTAACATTTGAGCTTCTTCAGCTAATCCAATTATATGTAAGAAATGTTTAGTAATACAATCTCTACATCTTTTATTTTTATTAGTTATATGTTCTTCTAATAAAATTGATTGTTTTACAATTTGTTGCATATTATAAGCTGGATTACTTACTGGATCTAATGCACCACATGATTTTACATTACAACCAGAATTTGAAATTGGTTTTTTATTTTGATTATTCATCAAAAAATAAATTATTGTAAATATTAATAAAAACGCAAATAATAATAAAATAAATTCTGTAATTTCCATAAACTTGTTCTAATATTAATATTGTATTTATTTTTATTAAATACAGAAAAAAAATGAAATTATATTTTTATTAAATAAATAAGACCTTTTAACTGGTTGAAAAAATGACATCTGAAAAAATGCACTGTAAGAAAGCTATGGATTGTGTTGATAAGGAATGTGAAAAAAGTCATCGTTTGGCATCTTATACAGTGAGATGTACTTTCAAACAGTTAAATCAATTATTTGTTGATATTTATCGGGACGAATTGGAATTCGAAAACGAGGAAGGAAGACATAAGGACTGTTCCTTTGGGACAGTATGTAATAATCCAAAATGTGGATATTATCACAAGGACTTTGCAGTTTCTTCGAGAAACAACTTTCGAGTTTATTGGGAGAAGTTTAATCGTTTAAGTAAGGAACAGCAAGAAAAGTTCTTGGAAGAAGAGCGAGCGAAAATTCCTTCAAAAGAAGATGAGGAGGAAATCGAGAAGCAACTCGAAAAACTCGAGAAGCAAGTTGAAAAATTCGATGAGGAAGTTAAGGAAGACTTTGAGGAGGAGGAAGAAGAAAATTCTTCATCATTCGACAGTCTGCCTTATTTTGAGAGAAATCTCAAAACTTTGAATGATGCAAAGCACAAATTCGTTGCTTATCTCATGGTTAAGTATCCAAACATCGAAAACAAAGACATTCAGCTTCTTGAGAGAATGCTCGGCGTTCCGAATATGGGCGATTAATTCGCATTTATGGTAATGAACAAATTAATTTTTGTTCGTTTAATTGTTTTATTTTATTATTAAAAAATAAAAAAATGATTTATTTATTATAAAAATAATTGACAGGTCAGTTAAATGAACTTGAAATTACAGAGTTTGATAATTAATAATTTGACAATATCTTAATTTTTAGGTGAAATTTAAAAACCAGTTTCAATTTACAAAATTAAATTTTTGTTTTATTTTTTTTTTATTTAATAAAAAAAATGATTTATTTATTATATTAAAATAATTGACAGGTCAGTTAAATGAACTTGAAATTACAGAGTTTGATAATTAATAATTTGACAATATCTTAATTTTTAGGTGAAATTTAAAAACCAGTTATAATTTTAAAAACCAGTTTCAATTTACAAAATTAATTTTTTGTTTTAATTTTTTTTAATTCAATAAAAAAATGATTTATTTATATTTAATTATAATTTAAGAATAATGTCGATTAAAAATAAAAGATATTGTGATTATTCTTGCACTTGTATTCGTTCGGAATGTCGTTTAAATCATTTTATTAAGTCATTTGGATTTAGGAAAACTGCAAAACAGTTTTATGATGACAATTTTGATGCCTTGCGACATACCGAAATTATCGGTATAACAAATAAAAGTTGTGTTAAGGGATTATTTTGCTTGGAACCTTCTTGTAAAAGAAAACATGGATGTAATCTTACATTTCGAAATGAGATGTTTGATCTATGGAAGAATTTTGAGAGAAATGTGGAAATACTTGCAAAAGTGGAAGAAGAATCAATTGTAATATGATTAATCTAAAAAAAAAGAACATATTAATTTTTTGTTCGTTTTATTAGAACAATGTGTATAAATAAAAATATATCATTTATTTCATATATAATTGGAGTATCAAGTTCTATATTATTATTTTTACGTGGATATAAAATAGAAGGATTAATATATGGTTATATTGCACAAATGCAAATAATAGAATTTTTATTATGGAATAATAATAAAAAAAATTATTTAAATAAAATTATAAATTATATAGGTATTTTATTTACACATACACAACCATTATTTCTATATTTAATAATTTTAATTTATAATAAAAATGCACCAAATGATATTCATTATTTAATTTTAATTTTTATTATTATATCTATTGCTTATTTTCATAAAAATTATAAATTATTAAATAGTTATACAATTGGAATACCTAATAAAAAAGAATTGATATGGAAAATTCAATATGGTAAAAATAATAGATATTATTTTATTTTTACAATTACATTAGCCTTATTATGTATTAGAGGTTTAGAAAAACATAATTATTTAAATGCTTTTATTTTAACTTTAGGTTTTATCATATCATATATCAAATATAGAAAATCTAAAGGTGTTGGAACTATGTGGTGTTTATATATAGCTTATGCACCTCTAATATTAAATATTATTTATACTATAAAGAAATGATAATTTTAGAAGCATTTTTAATTGGTTTTTATGTATTATTTTTAGTTTTTTTATTTAGACTTATAATTAAAACTGATTTATATATAGAATTATTTATAATTGGTTTTTTTAAACATTTATTAAGTTATTATTTAGGATTTCAAACAAAATATTGCAAAATTTATAAAAATAATAATTATGAAGTAAAATCATCAAATATAATTATTGAATGTTTATTTGAAGGATTAATATTTATTTATTTTGGTTATTTATTAAAATTAATTTTAAATCCAAATAATTATTTATTTCCATTTATTTTAGGCTTTATTATTCATATAATTGCGGAATTTTATGGTATACATAAATTATTTTTAATTTATAATTGTCATTTAAGATTAAATAATAATATATAATTAAAATAATGTTAATTGATGATTTTAATTTTGGATTAAATGCTGTTAAAATTAATGGATATTTCATTAAACTTTTAAGTGATGAATTAAAAGATAATTATTTAATTGCAAAAGAAGCTGTTAAAAATAATGGTATTGTTTATATTTACATTTCTGAAAATTTAAAAAATAATGATGAAATTATTAGAGAAGCCATTAAATCTAATGGATTAGTATTAAAATTAGTTCCAAATGATTATAAAAATAATTATGATATTGTAAAATCAGCTGTTTCAAATGATGGTTATGCTTTAAAATATTGTTCTTTAGAATTAAAAGATAATTATGAAATTGTAGAATTAGCTGTTTCTGATTATTGTTATTCACTTGAATTTGCATCAGATAGACTTAAAAATAATAAAACAATTGTTCAATTAGCAGTAAATGAAGATGGTTCTTGTATAAGATTTGCTTCTAATGAACTTAATAATGATTTTAATTTAGCATTAAAAGCAATAAAAAATAATATTATATCAATTATATATATATCAAATAATCTTAAAGAAAATAAGGATTTTATTTTAGAAGCAATTAAAATTAATCTTCATATATTAAATTATATTCCTAAAATAATTTTTGAAGATTATGATTTTGTGTTAAAAATGATTAAATTTAATGGTTCTGTTTTAAAATATTTAGATAATAATTATAAAAATAATTTTGAAATTGTTAGTGAAGCAATTAAAAATTATCCAAATTCAATTGAATATGCTTCTAATGACTTGAAAAATAATTATGAAATTATAATGAATACTGTTACTTTAAATAGTTTTTGTATTGAATTTGCATCTGATTATTTAAAAGATAATTTTGAAATAATAATGAAAGTTGTTCAAAATAATGGTTTTTGTTTATTATATGCATCAGATAGACTTAAAAATGATTATGAAATAGTAATAAATGCTGTTAAAAATACTCCTTATGCCATTAAATTTGCATCAAATGAACAGAAAGGAAATATTGAAATAGTTAGAGAGGTGATTAAAAAAAATCCTTATTTGTTTAAACATATTTCTAAAAAAATGCAAAATAATTTAGAAATTGTTAATTTAGCTATCGATAATTCAAAGGAACTTAATAATATTAATATTATTTTATATTATACATCTTATGATAATAAAAATAATTATGAAATAATTTTAAAGGCAGTTAATAAAAATGGTTTAGCAATTAGATATTCATCTATAGAATTACAAAATAATAAAATAATTGCATTGCAAGCTATTAAAAATTCATTTGAAGCTTATAATTTTATAAGTGATAATTTAAAGAATGATAAAGAATTTTTAATAGATGCATATAAATTAAATTATAATATAATTAATAATAATTCTATTAATTCTTTTATACTTGATTTTCATAATTTAAATAATTCATTTATTTCTGATAATTCGATTGAGTTTTTAAGAGATAATTATAAATATTTACATAAATTTGATAATTATAATTTTATTGTTAATTATCTTTACGAAAATAATGAATTTGAATTACTTTCCTTAAATCAAAATATATTAGAATATATTGCTTTAAATTTGAATAATTTTGAGAATTTTTTTTATTATTTAAAACAAGAATGTAAATATGATATAATTTATAATTTTGAGGAATTTAATGAATATTTAAAAACTAATTTTAAACAAATAATTTTAAATGTAAACGATATTGATAATTTTAATAATACAACAGAAGAATTAAAAAAAGAATTTCAAAATAAATTTAAGAAAATAGAAATTATTTGGATATAAATAATAATCAATTATTATAAATTATGGAAATTATACCTAAAAATCATAGAAAGAATTGGTCAGAAACAGAAGTTAATCAATTATTAAATGAAATTAAATCTAAATTATCCATTGAAAAAATTGCCAAAAATCATAATAGAACTGTTAAAGCAATAATTTATAAATTTATAAGACATTTAATACATTTATCAAATGATAAAAAAATAAAAAAAATAAAATTAAATTTAAATGAAGAAGATTTATTATTGATAGGAATTCCTAAAATGAATTTAAAATTAAATTTAATTATTTCATTTTTAGGTTTAATAATTTTCCTACAATTTATTATAAGTTTCTTGTGATGGATTTTTGTTTGCCCAATAATTCTTATTGGCAATTAATCGAGTTGGTTGTACTACAGCATAAATATAATAAATTACTATAAAGAAAATTGCAAGAGAAACTAATGTAATTATTAATCCCATTGCTTGAGGCATATTTACATATAATAATAATGCTATTAATAAAACAATTGTTAATAAACAAATAATAAAAATTATATTGAAAAGATATATAATTTGCTGTTTAATTGCTTCAATTAAATTAGTTAAACTAGTTCTTTTAATTCTAAATAAATCTATTTTTCTTTTTTTCTCGATATACATAGAATTTAAATAATTATTTGCATCTTGTTCAAATGCTTTATTATCTGTAGTATATATACCAGATGACATTTGTGTATTAAGATCACTATAAGCATTATTATAAGATATTAAATAATCACTTATAGTATTAAAAAATGTATAATTATTTTGTCTATGTGCATTATTTTGTGCTGTATTTCTTGAATTTGGATCATAACTAACTTTATTTGCATCAGTACATGAAAATATATTAAATCTTTTAATATCATCGCTTTGTGATACTACTGTAAATTTCTCATAGTAATTTACTTGAGAAAAATTATTATAAAATAATACTGTTAAAATAATTAATAAAATTAATATTAATATATAATAAGTATTTTTACTATTAGCATTAAAATAAGGTATAACGGTTATTACAATTGTAGCAATAATTAAAATAATTAAAAAGATTATTATTGAACTAGCATAAATTTTTAATTTATTATAATTATTATAATATTGATTATAATTTTTAGCTGTATTATTTAAAGCATCTTGTATTTTAGTATAATCTTTTTCGTTATTTTGTAATTTAGTTATTTTTCCAGGGTAATCAGCTTTTGATTCACTATATATATTATTTACATTTTTAACATCTTCTCTAATTGCATCTAAATTTTCCTTCATATTAGAAATATGAGTAGTTATATTAGTTAAATTAGCATATTTTGCATTATTTGGTTCAAAAATACCTGATATACTCATGGAAATACTATTATCATTTAAATAATATTTATAAATCATTCTTTGTATTGATGTATTTAAAACAATTACATTATAATATCTAACTTGATATGCTAAAAATCCTAAAATATCTTTAACATCTTGATCAAATATTGTTTTTAATACATTATTGAAATTATTTAATCTACCATCATTATAATTAACAACATTTTGTATTATATTAGTACTAGCTCGTGTATAACTATTTATTGCAGGAATGTTAAATAATGAAGGTTTATCTCCAGCAGTATTTGGATAATAAGTAATACCTTCAATTCTAGGTATTTTATTATTTATTAAATTTACTCTTTCTGCATTAGTATAAGATAAAGTATTATAATAATTCCTATTAAATTCGGCTAAATTAAATACATATTCAGTTCCATTTATAAAACCTATAGTATCAATTGTTGTAATTGGAGAAACTTTTGCTTCTGTTACTACTCCTACTTGTGATGAAACTACAAAATTTCCAATTGTTCTATATACTTTACTAGTATTTGTTACACTTGCAGATGCAATATAACCTGTAACATGTGAAGTTGCAAATGTAATTGTTGATCCTCTTGCAGTATTTGTGTTACCAACAGTTATACTAGTAACAGCAGGTGCTACTGATCTTGAATAACCATTACCTCTTGTTGTTATTTCTATTTGAGTAATATTTCTGGAAGCATCTATATTTTTTATAACACCAACCGCAGCAGTTCCATTAACAGGAGCAGTAAAATTAATAGTATCACCTATTTGAAAATCATGAGCAGTTTGTTCTGATGCGGGTGTTACTGTAAAACCAGATGTTATAATATCTAAAAGACCATACTCAACAGTTGTAGATCCTACTACTTCAGTATTTCCAGATGAAGATACAAATGTTATAAGTGGTCCTGCATTACCTGATGCACCTATGATTGAATATCCATTTCCTTTATTATTAATTGAAAAAGAAGTAATACTATAACCAGTTGATGTAATACTGCTAGTTAATGATGATTGTCCTGTATTAACAAATTTAATATTAATAGCACTCCATAAATTACTAAAAGCAGTAATATCAAAATTATTTTTTACATTAAAATTTAATAATTCTAAATATAAAGAAAAATGTAAATGTAAATAAAATAATGTATCATAATAAAAATTATCAATTGTATCACATGGAATTAAATATCTTGTTCTCAATTCATTATGCATTTTATCAGCATAATTTTCTTTGATAACCGATCTTTTAACTAATTCATCATAAGTATAATTTGACATTTTATTATTATTATTCTATTATATATAAATTAAAGTTTTTCTTCCAATTTCTTAATTCTTTTTGTAAGTTCTTTAATTGACTCAATTAAAACAGCAATTATATTACCATAAGCAATTGATTTAGTGTCATCTTTATTTGTATAAACTACTTCTGGAATAATTTTTTCTACATCTTGTGCTATTAGTCCAATTGAACGTTTATCATCATTTATTAAATTATAATAAATACCGGTTAATTGTTCTATTTTTTCAGTTGGATTTATAATATTACTTATATTTGTTTTATAACGAATATCAGAAAGACCTGTAATATAACCTGCTACATAAACATTTCCATTTACTTTTAATTTATAATTATCATTATTTGAATATCCTATAAAAAATTGTTTATCTGTATAAATAATATCTGAATTTTCAGTGCTTGAATTAAATGATGTTATTGCAGGAATTAATTGATAATTTTTAAAAATATTACCACTTATATTAATATCACCATAAATATCAACAGTTTTTAATGGACTTCTATCTGAACCAATACCAAGATTATAATTATTATTATCCCATATTAATCTATTTGCTTGTTGCATATTAGTATTATTTGAACCAATAATGAATTTATTACTATCTATTGATGATAATCCAGTTCCTCCAAATTGAACTTTTAAAACTCCTTGTTGAATTGTATTTGCATCAGTTACTGCTCCTAATGATGTTATAACTGTTGTTCCAACAGTTAATTGACTACATTTGATATTACCTGAAACATCTAATGTACTTATAGGTGCAGTTGTTCCAATACCCAATCTAGCATTAATTTCATCCCAAATTAATTTACTAGTTTGTAAAAGTGAAGTTTGAGTATCACCAATTAATATTTTACCTGGTTCAAAAGCTCTTAAACCTGTTCCACCTTGATTAACAGGAATTAAACCAATTATATTATTAGCATTTAAATTACTTATATTAAAACCATTACCATAATATCTATTATCTCCTATATCAATACTACCTGCTACTTTTAATGCCAATGTCGATGTATCCCATTTTATATTACTTAAATTAGATAATTGATTATTTTCATTGGCATAAATAAAATCTCCTTTATTTACACTATTTATTCCTAATCCTCCTTTTGAAAATGGTAAAATTCCTGTAAAATTATTAATATTTAAATTTGAAATATTAAAACCATTACCAGTATAATTACAACTATTTATATTAGAACTAAATATATTTGATTGAACGGTTAAAATTAAATTTTGATTATCCCATTTAATATTTGATGTTGTTCCTAAACGTAATTCATTAACACCAAATAATAATTCACCACTATTTATATTTGAAATACCAATACCACCATTTTTAAGAGATATTACATTAATTATTTTAGTTGCATCAATATTAGAAGCATTAGAACCATTAATTGTTAAATTATTTAATATATTTACATTACTAACATTTAAAGTATTTGTTATACTATTCCAATTTAAATTTTGATTTGTTAAAATATTTGAAAGACCATTACCTATTAATATTGAACCATTATTAAAGAAATTACTTCCAGTTCCACCACAATTTACAGGAACATTACTAATAAAATTAGATGGATTTATTGCAGTGATATTTGAACCAATACCAAATATATTACAAGAAATAATAATATTTCCTCTGATATATAAATTACTTTCACTATTACTCCAGAAAAAATTAGATGATGTTATAAATCGATTTGAATTGATAAAAGGTATTGAATTATTTATAAAATTTGAATTTCCAGTTCCTCCATTACTTATATTCAAAATTTCTGCAAAATGACTATTTGAAAGAAATGGAATATTTATAATAGGTGCAACATTACTTATAATTAAACTTGTATTATTTGTGAAAACTAAACGATTATTTGACCAAAATAAATCATTTGTTAAAATAATTGAATTGCTTCCATTACCTACCATTAAACAATTTGATGTTAAATTACTTCTTCCAGTTCCTCCATTTTTAACATCACCAATTCCAATTATATTTTGTGCTAATACATTACTTATATTACAACCATCTCCAAAATAAAATCTGCAATAAATATTTGATGTTGCTATAATATTCGATGCTGAAGTTATTGAACCTCTTAAAGTTGAAATATTAGAAGTTATTATTAAATTTGAAAATCCTATTATATTTGATTGAGCTATTATATTTGATGCTGATGTAATATTTCCTATAATTGTTGATATATTTGATTGTGCTATTATATTTGATGCTGATGTTATTGAACCTATTAAAGTTCTTATATTAGAAGTTATTTCCAAATTTGAAAATCCTATTATATTTGAAGTAGCTATTAAATTAAAAGCAGATGTTATTGAACCTCTTAAAGTTGAAATATTAGAAGTTATTATTAAATTTGAAAATCCTATTATATTTGATTGAGCTATTATATTTGATGCTGATGTAATATTTCCTATAATTGTTGATATATTTGATTGTGCTATTATATTTGATGCTGATGTAATATTTCCTATAATTGTTGATATATTTGATGTTGCTATTATATTTGATGCTGATGTGATATTTCCAATAATGGTTGATATATTTGAACGTGCAGTTATATTAGAAGCTGATATTATTGAACCAAATATAGTTGAAATATTAGAACGTGCAATTACATCATTAGAAGATATTGTATTAAATCCAGATGTGATATTTCCAAAATAACTATTAATATTATAATAAGTTGCTATATCATAAACAGCATAAATATTAGAATTTGCATAAATATTTGAATCTGAAAAAATATTACAAGCTGAAAAAATAGAACCTCTTATTGTTCTTAAATTTGATTGTGCTATTATATTTGATGCTGATATAATATTACCTATAATAGTTGATATATTAGATTGAACTATTATATTTGAATTAGCATTTATATTTGATGTAATATTTAAGATACCATTTATATTTAAAGAATTACTTGTATTATTCCAAGTAAAATTACTAGATGCATATAAACGACTATTACTTGAAAATATAACTGCATTAGAATCATAATTATTATAAATATTATTTAATTGAAGATTGGAAACATTTGAACCATCACCATAAAATGCATAACCATAAATATTACATGAAGAATAAGTATTTGTATTTATGGATAAATTTGAACTATTTAAATTAAAACTATTAATTTCATTATAATATCTATATTTAGTAATTGTTGTTTTTACACTATCAAATGTATCTGTATCACTTAATTTTTCTATTTGATTAAAATAAAATGATAAACCATTATTATCAAATGAATATCCATAATTATTAATATTAGGAATTATAAAAGGGTCTCTATTTATAGTCCAACTATCATTTATAAAATTATAAGTGTATTCAATTATATTTTCTTTATTATTTAAATAAAATTTATCACCAGCTCTTGTTAATTTTCCTCGATAATTTTGAACAGAACTAGTTTTATTTATAATATAACTTGGATTAATATTAAAATAATTATATTCAACATTATTTAAAACTAAAGTGTAATAATTAATATTTGTAAAATCTATATCATAAATAAAATGATTACCTGATACAGTTGTAATTAATAATCTTTTACCATCATCACTTAAACTTAAAGATGTTATAAATGAATTAGAATAATTATTTGGAATTTTTAGGAAATAAATTTGATAATCTTTAATTATATAAAAATTAAAAAAAGGGAAATTAATTATTGTTTGTTGAATGGCATCAAAAATAAAATTAATTACTATTATTGAACCATCTGTATTAGTATCAATTGATATATCATTATTATTGAATGAATTTGATGCAAATTGATTAATAGCCAAATCTGGATTAAATGTGCTATGATAAGTTGTAAATCTACCAAAATCTAATATAGTTGTTTTACTATTTATTAAATCTCTTATGTATAGTAAATTATTATAATTAGAAATTGTTGAAATTAATATTCCACCATTTCCTGAACAATCAATATTTTTACCAATTAAATAATAATTAGTAGTATTTGGTATTAATTCCACAATTCTTATTGGGTCTCTAATTAAATTATTATTTGTATCAAAATAAAAACGATAAATTCCTCCAGTTAATATAGTTGATATTCCTACTATATTTTTTTGTTTAGGTGCTCCTATATATATATAAGAAGCATTACTAGTTAAAGCAATAGAAATTCCAAAAGATGTATTTCCATTTTCAATTCCTGTAATTGGAAATGCTGTTATTTGATTATTTATAGTTTTATAAATAATCACATTATTATTATTATTATTATTATCATCATTTAAAATGCTATAAAATGATGTAATAAAAATAGAACCATCATTATTAGCATATACTGGACTAAAATAAGGTGTATTTAAGGAACTATTAGGAATATTATATTGATAATTATTTGTATAATCAAGAATTTGACCTAAATATTTAAAATAGGATACTTTAATATCACCATTATATATATCAAGAGTTGATTTTGGATTTTTATTATTTATTCCAAGTTTACCAATATAATAAATTTCTTTTTCTTTATTAATATTTAATGGTTTATAATCATCTGTTATAACTTTTCCTTTTACATATAAATTACTTTGAATAATTGTATTTCCATTAATTTCTAATTTTTCTTTTGGATATTGTAAACCAATTCCTATATTACCACTTGTATAATATAAATTAGTATTTATTTTATTCCATGTTTCAACATTTGTAATAGTTGTTGTAGTTGCTGGACTAAACAATTGATCATTATAATAAATTGCACCACTTTTAATATTAATATTTCCTAAAATTTCTAATGAATATAATGGATTATAGGAAAGATTTGAACCTATTCCAATATAATTTTCAACTAATAAACTATTTCTAGGTAATTGTTTATAAAAATTATTACCACCAATTGCAATGGTACCACGAGATTTCATAGAAATTCCATAAAATTCAGTTGGAAGAATGTGAATTTTAGAATTATTATTTTCAATTAATGTAAATATATCATTAAAATAACTTAAAAGATATATATCCGTATTATTAAATGAAAAATCATTTATTCCTGTTAATTCAGTTAATTTATATGTAATAGTTGTTAATGATTTATTTATATTTCCAAAAACATAAACAAAACCATTATCATCAATTACTGAAGAACTATTTACAAATGCTTTTACTTTTACTATATTTATATTATTAAATGCATCTATTTTTCTAACTAATGTTAAATCAGTATTAGTTTCTGTTCCCGTTGGTAATGTTGTTGCATAACCCTTTTTAAATTTATCATTATTAAAATTAGAACCAAATGACCAAACACCAGTAGTAGTAAGAACAATTGTATGACTTTCACCAGTTGCAAAATCAATAATAGTTCCAGTTAATGATATTTGAATAAATATTGAACCATTATAAAAGAATAATTTATTATTATCAGTTAAAACTATAAATTTTTCAGTATCTAGATAATTATAAGTATCAATTCTAATAGCACTATCAGATAATCCAGTTATTTCAGTATCATTTCCAGAACTTCTTTTAATTATTTTTTTTTGATTATTGATATAAAAAAAGATTTGAGGATTAGATGTTAATGAATAATCAATTAAATTAATGGAAATTGGTGACAATTCATTTATATATAATTGTGAATTATAATAATAAGCATAATTATCATATTTAGTTTCAAATAAAGAATTTTCAAGATTAATTGTTTGACTAGTATAAGTTTTTGTTGTTAAATTATAAATATAAAATTTACTGGAAGTTATAATAAATAATTTAGAAGCATTAACAAAAATCTTTTTGATTATATTAGATGTATCATTATAAGTTCTAAATTTTCCTTTAATATCAATAACACTTTCAACAGAAGGATTTGAAGTTAAAGAATTATAATTTAATAAAGTTATATTAGATACAATTAAATTACTTGTTCTAATATAATCTTTATCAATTATTAAAGAATTTAAAGAATTATTTAGAGATAATAGATTATTATTTGAAGTTATATTAATATTATTATTAAAATCAATTTGTTTATTATTAACTGTAAAACAATCATTAATTTTATTAATATTGCTAATTACTGATTTAATTGAATAATTACTTACAATTAAATCAAGATTACTATTTATAATTATTTGATTTCCAAAAGAATTTATATTAGATAAATATAATTGATTACTTATAATTGTTCTTTCATTATTTACAATAAAGTTATTTGAAATATTTAAAGAAGTAGTTGAAAGATTACCAAAAAGATTAACTTCTTTTTTTTCTGTAAATACATTAAAAATAGTATTATTATTTGAACTAATTACAAAAGCAGGTTGATTTGTCATAATATCATTTTTTTCTAAATGAAAAAGATAAGCAGGTTTTGTTCCCATACCTAAACGTCCATTTTGAATATAAGCATCACCAAATTTAAGATGAAAACTAGTTTCTGGAATAGTAGTACCAATACCAATTGAATTAGTACTATAAATAATACCACCACCAGTATTAGGAAAATAAGAAGGATTTAATTTATTAAAATTATCTAATATAGGAATTCTTGAAGGAAATTCTTGAGCATCAATTTTACCTCTAATAAAAACATCACTATTAAAAACATTACTTAAAGACCTATAAGTAATATTTTTAGTGGTATCATCAAAAGAAAAACCATAATTAGAATTAATGAAATTATATTCAGGTGAAAAAAATTTAACAAAAGAAGTATTTGAATTACCTGAAAATTCAAAAATTTTTATAGTATCATTTGAAGTATATAATAATTTATCATTTTCTACTGATATTTTATAATTTTCATATATACTCATTTTCTATATATCTATCTATTATTTTTAATTAATAATAATAATTCATTTAATTCAACTTTATTTTTCTTTAGTCTATTCCATTCATTATAAGTTTCTTCTTGAATTATTTTTGGTTTTTTATTTAAACCTTTTTCATTATTTTCTTCTTTAAGTTTATTACTATAATAACTATAAAATAATTGGAAATCAGATTTTTGTTTTACTTCATCTTTTTTAGGTGTTTCTACTGATACTTCATCTTTTTTATTTTCTATTATTGGTATAACTGTGGTTATAAGAGGTTCTTCGTGAGTAACTTTAGGCATTCCACTTTTACGAAACCAAACTTTCTTATTATTTTTCATTTGAACAACCCATAATTGTTTATCAACACCTTCTTTTTCAAATCCAATATCATATCCTACAGCAGAATAACCTAATCCTTTTGGAGACATTTCCTTTCCAGTATAAGTTTCATTAGAAATATTAATACATTGATAATTATTACTAACTCTTTTCATTATTTTTATAATTTAAGATTAATTTAAATAAATATTCATTTTTTAAATAGAAAAAAACAAAAAAACTGATTTTTTTATAAATAAGTTTAATTTTAAATATGCCTAATTTTAAGATGGAGCTTAATGATAAATTTGAGCAACTTATTCCTAAAATTCAAAACGATAATTTTAAAGTAAATGATTTATTAGAACTTAAATCATTTATTTATCAAACTTATAGAAATAATTATGGAGATGAAAAACAAACTATAAAAAGAGCTTATAATAAAATTGATTATAAAATTTAATCATCATCTAATATAAATTCTTCTTCAAAATCATCATCTATATTTTGTTCTTCATCTATAAAATCTTCTGCATCTTCATCCTCATCTTCTTCTTCATCATCTTCTTCATCTTCTTCATCATCAATAATTTTTTTTGTTTCATCATCTTCAATTTCATCTGGATTACCACCATCAATTTCATCATCATAAATTTCAATATTATCATCTTCTTCTTCTTTTGGAATTTGATTATCTTCATCAATTTCTTCAATAATAGCAGTTTTAATAAATTCTTCTTTATTTTTAATAGCTCTGCCAATAATAGAAATATGTTTATCAAATAATTGATATTTTTTACCATAAACTTCTATTTTAATTTCTTGTCCAACACTAACATTATCTAAATTAATTTCCGATTGAATACCTGCAGAAATTTTAGGAACAATTATTTCTAAAATTGGTATTTTGTCAAAATATCCTTCAGCTAATAAACCCAATGAATTTTTGGCTTTTACTCTACATTTAATAATTGAACCTTGGATAGGATTACAAATTTCAGCAATACAAATTACATCAAAACTAATATTACCATTAAAATGTTGATTTTTAATAGTTCCAATAGAACGTTTAATAATTTTAATGGAATTATTTTTAATATATCCATATTTTGAACATACATTTTCATAAATACTTTTTAATTTTTTTAAAATAGTATTTTCAAAATCAGCATCAAGTTCATTTGGTTTAATAATCACATTTGATTTAAATTTAATTGGAATAAATAAGTCTGTCATATCTATTTAATAATTATCTTATTATTTAATAATTATATCATTTTTTTATTTACAAAAATAAAAAATGATATAATAATTTATTATATGTATAAATTAAGAAGAAACACAAAAATAATATGGAATTATCAAAAGATGAGCCAATATTTAAAAAAATAGATTTAATTAATCAAAATATTGATAATAATAAAGTTATTTTAAATTTCCATAATAATTCTATTTGGACAGAAACGGAATTTAATAATTTTACATCAATATTGAGAAGTAATTATAAAGAAACAATTGATGAAGAAATATTAGAAGTTACTAAAGGTTCTACTATTTTAACTATAAATAAAATTAGTGGAATTTTAAATTATTGTTCAACAAATGATTTAAAAAATACTACTTATAAATGGGAAAATAATGATATAATTAAAAAGGAAGTTATAAATGATTTATTTGATATTGATTTAGAAATTGAAATTTTTAATAGAACTACTATTGAACAACCTATTTTATGGGATAATGAAAAAAAGAAATTTAAATATATGAAACAATTTAATTATGATTTAAATAATGGAATTATTGCAGTTGCTAGAATTATAAAAATAACTGATGGTGAATTTGAAACTTTAAAAAAATCTAAAACTTTATCTTCAATTCAAAATTATGAATTTTCATTAATTATTAATGATACCAAAAATTTAATTACTTCTATTATACTTGCAATTAAATCTTTATTTATGAGTAATTTATTACTTACTAAAAAACAACAATCGGAAATACTTAATGAATATTATAAATTAATTAAAAAAAGTATGCAAATTCCATCTTATTATAAAGATATTCCTTTATTGGCACCTAAACCAATTACATTAGAAAAATGTAATTTAGTTAGTCCTGATGAATATGGTTCTATTAGTATTTTGAAAGATTATACAGTTACAGAAAAAGCTGATGGTGAAAGAATTTTAATGTATATTAATAATGAAGGTAATGTTTATTTAATTGATAATTCATTAAAAGTTGAAGATTCAGGTATTAAAGCAAAAAAAGAAGTTTATAATTCATTAATTGATGGTGAATATGTTAGATGTGATAAAAGAATAGATAATATAAAGAAAAATATTTATGCAGCATTTGATATTTATTATTTAAATAATAATTCATTAACTTCATTACCATTAATTGGTGGTAGAAATAATGAATTAGCAAAGGTTATTAAAGCATTAGATATAAAAAAAAGTAATTTTGATTTCGTAATTATGAAAAATCATTATAATAGTGGAAATATTATTAATGACTGTAGAGAAATTTTAAGTAATAGTCATAAATATCCATATGAAATAGATGGTCTTATTTTTACACCAGCTAAACTTGCAGTATATTCTTATTATCCATCAGTTCCTGTTCCAATAACTCCTAATATGACTTGGGATAGATTATTTAAATGGAAACCTCCCGAACAAAATACAATTGATTTTCTAATTAAATTTGTTGAAGAGGTTAAAATTGATGGTATTAAATATAAAAAAGTTGGGTTATATGTTGGATTTAATCCTTTAATATCTAAAGAAATTAATATTGATGAAGGACTTAAATTAAGATATGATAAAAATTATAGTAGAGCTAAATTTGCTGAAGAAAGAGAAAAAAAAAGAAAGGGTGAGGATTATATTCCCATATTATTCAAACCTGTAATTTATTATCATAAAAATGTTGAATTTGCTTTTATTAAAATTGATACTAAAGGTGATATTAAAACTGAAGATAATAATAAAATTTTAAATGATACTATTGTTGAATTTAGATATGATGTAGAAAATAAACAATGGTGTCCATTAAGAATTAGATATGATAAAACTAATTTATATAAAAAAGGAATTTTTGGAAAAACTGCAAATTCTTTAATGGTTGCTATAAGTGTTTGGCGTTCTATTCATAATCCTATTTCTAAAGAATTAATTACTGGTTCTAATTCTTTATTACAAAGAGAAATTATTAATGAAGGTAAAGAATTAGAGGCTGATGATATATATTATACAAGAGGAATTCCTCGTAAATCATTATTATCATTTGATATGATTACATTTCATAATTTAGTGATTAATGAAATGTTATATTCAAAACCTAAAAATAAAAATAATTTATTAGAATTGGCTTGTGGTCAAGCTAGTAGTTTATCCAGATGGATTAAAGAAGGTTATAATTTCATATTTGGTATTGATTATGCTAAAGATAATATTTATAGACCTCTTGATGGTTCATATGCAAGAGTTATAAATGAATATAATAAATTTATCAAAGATAAAAATAATGAAAAAATATTTTTCCCAAATATTGCATTTGCAGTTGGTGATTGTTCATTAGATATAAAAACAGGAGTTGCAGGTATTGATGATGAAAGTAAGGAATTAATGAAAATTGTATTAAATAATAATTATAAAATTAATAAACATCATTATAAATATATTGCAGGAAAAGGAGGAAATAAATTTGATGTTGTAAGTTGTATGTTTGCAATTCATTATTTCTTCGAAAGTGAAGGTAAATTAGAAGGATTTTTAAATAATGTAGCTACTAATATTAAAACTAATGGAATATTTATGTGTACATTTATGGATGGAGATATTATTGAAAGAGAATTAGGAACTACTGGAATAGTGGAAGGTCGTAAAAAATTTGATACTACAAATGTTGTAATTTGGGCTATTATAAAGAGATATTTAAATGATGATGATAATTATAATAAAAAAATTGATGTATATATTGAAAATACTCGAAAATTAATTCCTGAATATTTAGTTAAATTTGATTTCTTAACACAAAAGGCACGTGAATTTGGATTAGAATTAGTTGAAAGTGAATTATTTTCTGAAAGTTTTAATAAATTTAAAGATGAAAATATTAATAAAAAAGGTAGTAAACAATCATCTGATATTATTAAATCCATGATGAATTTAGATAAAGATGAAATACAAAAAAAATTCAGTTTCTTTAATAGATGGGCAATTTTTAAGAAGATAGATTAATATGAACTCTTTTAAAGATTTCAATTAATTCTGTTGGAATATCATAAATAAGACTTGTACTAAAATGCAAGACTAATTTCTTTATATTTTTAATATTATTTGAATGACATAAATAATCAAATACTTCTTTTTTTGTAATTATTGCCTTTGAATAAAGAGTTGTTTGTTGATTTCTTAATTGAGCTAAATGAAATCTAATTAATGGTGATAGAGTTCTATCAATATCTAGATTAGTTTTAAATCTCTTATATTTTGGATAATAATTAGTTGTTGTAATATATAAATTATAAATTATATCTGTCATAATTGCGAATATTTGTGAAATATCAACTTGAGCTGATTGGTTATTAATCATATCTGGATAAAATTCCTGAATATATGAATTAATATCATAATTATTCTTTTGTAACATGAATACATATATGAAATTATACCATTTATTATAATTATTTGAATGAACTTCTTCTTGATGATACAATTTATCATTTGAAACTTTGAGAAGTTTATTATTTATTTTTTTAATAATTAATGAACCATTGTTTGATTGTGCATAATTAATAGCTTCTTCTAAAGTTGAAAATAAATGTGGATATCTAATTCCTAAATAATTTAATGGTTGTGATCTAATATCCTCATCTGTTAAACTAATTCTATTTCTAGTATTAATATGAAATAAACATTTATAATTTTCACCTAATTGTGATGTATAATCTATGATATGTTTATTTTCATGATGAATTAATACAAATTCATATGAATATAATTTACTTAAATTTGCAGTAAATAGTTCTTTTAAGATATTTGTAATATTTGGATCAAACATATCCACATTATTTTTATACATTTCATATAAAACTTCATAAAACATAAGCCCATGAGATTTAATTGGATGTGAAAATTTAGAATTATTAATATCTGGACAACAACTTGTTCCAAAATTCCAACTATCATTATGATAATATACAGTAATCAATGTTCCATCCATTGCTGTATAACATAAATCTGTGGGTTCATATTGATTATTAATATAATTATTAAGAGATACTCTTGTTGGAATTGAATTTGCATAACTAATTACAACATTATTTCCAATACTTCTTGAAAAATCAAGAATAACACTTCTACATTCATCATATAATTCCTTAAATTCATCTACATCATTTCTTTTATAGGAATTATGCAATAAACATAAAGATTTATTATTTTTGAATTTTTTGATTTTAATTTGTGGCCAATAATGTTTATCTTTTAGAATTGATAGAAGAACTGATGGATAATCAGTAGTTCCATTATACTTATTATAGGTTTCTTGAATTAAAGATTGTAGAGCCATTTTTTCCAAAAGAAATAGAAGATTTTAATTATTAATATTGTATAAATTTTAAATCATTTTTTTGTATTTATAAAAAACTTTTTAAAAAAAAAACTGATATTTTAGTTCTAATGAAATAATTAACTATTGTTCATCAATAAAAATAAATGGTTCTTCTTTCTGGTGGTGATTTGTGTGAGGATTATGTTTATTATGGTTATAGCGAAGATGATATTTATTATGGACGTTATATCAATAATGAAGATAATGAGGAACCAGAAAATGATGAAGAACCTGAATTGGAAGAAGAAAATATTTCCATTTCTAAATGGGAATATAGACTTATGCTTTTGGTATAAGTTAATTATTTAAAAATCAAAAATTAATTTTTTTGATTTTTTTTCCTCCCATAAATACAACAGCAAACATATCATAAAGTCTATAAATAGCAAGAATTGCTTCTTTTAAATTTGTATATTTATTGCTTTGATGTTCATACATATGATCTAATTCTTTTTTTATAGTTGATTTTAAAGTATCTATATCCATCTTATTTGCATCTATATCTAATATATTTATATCATACATTGATTTTTTTAATTCTTGAATCATTCTTTCAATTATTTTAATCATTTTATTACACAATTCATCATAATTATTTTTAATTCTATCATAGTCTAGTCTTTCTTCTCTTGATAATCTAATTGTTATTAGAGGTGCTGCTGTATATTTTATTTTTTTTAACTCATTATATATTTTTTCTAAATCTTGATAAGATTTATATAATTTGAAATTATTATTAATAAAATCAAATAATGAAATATAACGATCAAATTCAACCTTAAGATATGACTTCTTATTATAATAATAAGCTATTAATGCTATTAAAATATAATCTTTAGTTAATTTTATTTTAGTAGTATCATTTAAATATTGTTCATAATCTGTTTTATATTTATACACATCATCATATAATATTTTAATATTATCATAAAATAAAGTATCATAATTTCTATAATCTCTAAATAATCCACTTAATCTAGATAAATCTTTTAAACTTTCTTGTTTATCTCTATTTTTTTCTATTATTTTATCTAATTCATTTTTAAATTTATTATAATTATATTCAACAAATTTATTATAGAGTTCAGTAAATTTATTAATTAATTTTTTAATATTTTCAGGTATTTCATCATCGGTCTTAAAATTTCTTTTAAGTTTTTCTATTTCTAAATATTGAGCAAATAATATATCCATTTGTTTATATAATTCTGTAAATTCAACTGAATATAATGATGATTTTAAAGCTGAATTTATATTTTTTTCTAATTTTTCAAATTCTGTATTTATTTCTTTTTCTTCATTTGATGATGGAAATAATGATATTTGACCAGCTACAGGTTTTGTTGGTATATTGCCAAAATTAAAAGCAGTAGTAGTTTGACCAAATGTTGGAATTTGTTTAAATTGTGTATCAAATCTTACAGTTTGTGCAGGTGCAGGTGCTGTTGTTATAACAGGATATATTTGAGTTGATGTAGGTAAATAACATTCTGGAAATTCATCAAATATTTGTTTTCTTCTTTTTTCAGAAATTTCTTCTAAATACATTAAAATATTAATTCTATTATAATCACTAGTATAAATAATATCAATATTTATACTATTTATATTAATTCTTATTTTATTTGAATTATCTAATTTTCTAATAGTAAATTTATATTTAGGTGATTTTTTTTGTAAATAAACTTCTATAAAATCCTTTATTATATCTAATGGATGAATACCTTTATAAGCAATAATAGGTTCTAAAATTTGAGTATAACAAACAAATTGATATTTTAAATCAGCATTTTTTTCTTTTAAATCATCATATTTATCAACCATTTGAGGTATTAAAACAGAATGAAGTAAATAAATATCTTTAGATAAATCTTTTAATTGTAATTTAACTGGTTCATATTTTGTTGGATAATATAATTTATCATCTGACATATGTGCCTTTTTTTTTTCAACAGATTTATTAAATTTTTCATTATTTAAATGATAACATAAGGGTCTTAATGAACCACCTTTTTTATTAATATAAATATCATAAAATTTTATTAATTTATCTTTATTTAATTTATTTAAAATTTTATTAATTTTTAAAATCAAATCTTGTTTATTCATTATTCTATTTATAATGAAATAAAAAAAGTAAAAATTATTAGCTAGAGCTTCTGTAATCCAATCCAACAGAAGATTTTGATTTAGAATTTTCTTCAGATTTAGATTTAGATTTTTCATTTACTAATTGTCTGTTTGAAGAACTTGAAGAATTTGAAGAACGTTGTGATACTGTTTGTCTATTACTTCTTGATCTACTTGTAGGTGACATTGTATCTTGTTTTTTTCCAATTTTTACATCTATAGAATTTATTTCAATAATATATTTATATTTAATAACATATTCTTCGTTATTATAATTTAAAATTATAAATTTTCTTTTTTTATCTATAGTATATTTATAATTATGTTTTTTTAAATAATTCTCAAGAAATAATAAAAGTTTAACAATATAAAAATTATCAGTTGTTGAAAAAATTTTTAAATTTGTGCAAATATATTTGTGTTTTTTATTATCTTTTTCAAAATTAGTTATAATGTAATTAATAACATCATATAATCTTAATGCATCTATAGAAACTTGCATATTTAAATTTAAATCATATTTACTGGGAGCTAATAATTTTTTTTTATTTATAATGTAATCTTCAGTATAATCAGAATTAATAACATAACATTTTTGTGGAGGTATTTTAACAGATGGTTGTTTAGTTTGAGTTTGTAATGGATAATATTGAATTAGTGGTTGTTGTTGAAATATCGGTTGTGGATTTCTTACATGTGATCTTGCTCTTATATTTATGCCACCTTTTTTATATTGTAATAAATTATTATAAATATTTATTAGTTTGTTTTTTTTTAAAATTTTAATTTTATTTATAAATTTATTAATTAAATCTTTTTTATTTACCATATTCTATTTATAATTAAATATAATTAAATATAATTATAATTATTTATATTATTGTGAGTGTACTCTTTTACGTATATTTTCTACTTTTTGTTCATTTACTACAGGTTTTGATTGTGTTTTTTTATCAACAATAGGAATATTTTGAGTTAATGGTGTTTTATGTTCATTTTTCACACGAATATCTAATGTATTAAAAGGCATATTATATATCATAATACCATCTAATTTATTTAATTTAAAATAAATTTTATTATTTCTAATATTATATGTAAATGAAATTTTAGGTGCATCTTTAGTAAAATAATTTTTTACAAATATTAAAAGGTCTTTAATATAATATTTATCTAAAGTTTGAAAAATTTGTAATGTATCTGTTGAATATGGAAAATGTGTTCGTTGTCTATACATATGTTTTAAAACAGTAAATATTCTAAAACTATCATATGTATGTTGATAAGTTATTTCTTTATCATATAATTCATGAAATTTATAATTTTTTTCAAATTCATTAAATTTTGTGGTTAATTTATAAAATTTATTTTTATCTTTTTGAAAAAAATGAGTAGTTATTCCACTTTTAGGTTGGTTACTTTGATATTGAAATGCTTGTGATTGTTGTTGAATTTTAGGTGTTTGTTGTCGAAATGCTAGTGTTTCTGTTCTAGGTGGTGGTGAACGAAAAGCTCGTTGTTCTGTTCTAGGTGGTGGTGATTGTCGAAATGCTGATGGTTCAGGTGGTGGTGGACGAAATGTTAGTGGTTCAGGTGGAGGAAATGCTTGTGGTTCTGTTGTAGGTGGTGATGAACGAAAAGCTCGTTGTTCTGTTCTAGGTGGTGGTGATTGTCGAAATGCTGATGGTTCAGGTGGTGGTGGACGAAATGTTAGTGGTTCAGGTGGAGGAAATGCTTGTGGTTCTGTTGTAGGTGGTGATGGAGGAAATATTAGTGGTTTTGTTGTAGGTGGTGGAGGTCGACGAGTGGCAATTTGTTCTGCAGAACTTGGTCTTTTATGTATTATATTTGATCTAAAAATACCACGATGTTGTCCTTTTCGTCTTGTAGCAGTACCACCTTTTATGAAATTATTAAAATAATTATTATAAATATCAATTAATTTATTTTTTTTAAATTTTTTCAATTTATTAATAATTTTATTTATTAATTCTTTTTTATCCATTATTCTATTAATTAAGTATTATTTTATTATTATTGGTTTAAAAAAATGATATGAAAATATAATTTTATAAAGAAAAAAAATGGAAATTATAAATACTAATTGTTTTTATATTGCAAATGAAATTCGTAAAATGATTTCTAAAGGATGGGATGAAAATGAATTATTAATTGAAAATTCAAATTTTCTTTTATTTCATAGATATGGTCCTGAATATTTAATTAGTATTATGAATTATACAAAATTAATTGAGAAAATTAATGATGGATTTATAATTAAATATCAAAATTATTTCATTAAAATTATTTATAAATATATTGATGAAACTAAATTTATCATTTATTTTTCAATGGTTTTATATTCATCATAAAAAATTGGATTGGTAGTTAATAATTTATTTTGTGTTATATGTGGTATATAAGTATCCATATAAGTAATTCCATCTAATTTTTTTTCTTCTTTTTTTTCAATTGGTTCTTTTGCTTCTTTTTTTAAATCTTTTCGAACTTGTTTTAATAATTCAGTTGAAATTTCTTTTGTTTTATAAATAACATTTAATTCATTTTGATTCCATAATTTAGAAATATGACGTTTATAACTATAAATAATTGCAATGGAACAAGCATAAATTAATCCTAATCTTTGGGTTTTTAAAGTTTTTTTATAATCATAACAAAATAACCAATAATAACTATGAATAAATTCTTCATGTTGAAATAAAATTTCTATAAAACCCCATAAGAAATATATAGGGTCACATTCATTTGGATTTAATTTTGTTTCAATTGCATATTTTTTTCTAATAATATAATCAAAACAATTTTTAAATTTAACTGCAATTAAATCTATTTTATCATCATTAGGAACTTCATCTATTAATTTAAAAATACGAATAAATGAAGTAATTATTTTTAATGATAATAAATATGCTTCACTATCAGGTGGTGGAATAATCATTTCAAATTTCATAATTCCATTTGAACTTAATTTACTATCTTCACTAAAAACATCTAAAATTTTTTCTCTTAATTTTCCTATAGGAATTACTCCAGTTTTAGATACTGGATTTAAATTATAAATATTGCAAACAATACACATTTTAGTAATTAAAATTAAGTAATCAGCAACAACTATATTATCATTTTCAATTAAACTTTTAGTAGTCAAAATAATATCATTTAATTTGGCAATTTCTCTAATACTAATAAAAGTTCCAATATGAGAACAAACAGCAATAAGAGTTTCTTCTAAAACTTCAATTCTGGCATTTTCAATTAAAAAAATACATGTTGCATATAAACTTTTTTCTATATTACCTCTATTTATAAAGTCAAAGAGTTCTTTATTATACATTTTTAATTAAATATATAAAAAGTTATTATTAATTAAATTTATAACTAAATGTTTTATATATCAATAAAATTAAATAATATTTCAAATAATTTGATTGTTGAAGAAACTAATTATAGTATTAAACAAAGAACAAGTAATAAAACATTTAATTTTTATAAAAAAATTACAATAAATGATAAAGAATTTGTAATTTATAAAAATACTGAAATATTTCTTAATATTCCATTTAGTTTTTGTATTAGTGAAAAAATATTTAAAGCTTATTTAGATATATTTATACTTTCAAATAAATTAAATAAAGGAAATGTCAATGCAAATTTTATTAAATTGGTTGAAAATGAAATTAAAGTAATTTATTATTATAATTATAAATCAAAAAATAGAAATTATATTAAATATAAAACAAATAAAGAAATAAAAAATAAATTTGATTTTATCAAAGAAATTACGGAAAATAAAATTTATTTTAATTATAAAATAAATAAAAATCAATTTCAAGAATTAATGGAATTATTACAACCTACAGAAAATATAAATTATCATAATTATTATTGGAATAATAAAAAAAATAAAATTGATAATTATTATAAATACAATGAACAAAAAATAATTTGTATTAATTAATTTGAAATTTTTAAAAGATTGATTTTATTATTCATTTTAAAAATTATAAATAAAATGTCAAAGGAGTTGAATATGTATTGCACGAAGGAGAAAATGGAAGATGGTTCTGTAAGGAAAACTATCGGGTTCGTGGGTTATTGGCTTTCAAATTTCTTTCTAATGCCATTCTTTATAGATGGAGTGAAGTTTAACTGTGTGGAGCAGTTCTTTCATTGGAAGAAAGCGGTTCATTTTGGCGACAAAGAGACTGCTGATTTGATATTGGCTGAAGAAAATCCGAAGGAGCAGAAAAAGCTTGGACGGGCTGTTAAGAATTTTAATCCCAAGATTTGGGAAGATATTTCCTATGATGTTATGCTTCAGGGACTTTATGCTAAATTTAGTGTAGAGGGTATGAAGTATGTATTGTTGGATACCGGCGATGCTTTCATTCGAGAAGATGCGCCATATGATGAGTTCTGGGGAACAGGATTATCGTGTGATGAGGCACTTAAGGGTGAGAAGGTAGCAAGGGGTAAGAACAATCTAGGAAAGGCTCTTATGGAAACGCGGCGTAAAATCCGCGAGGAGATGGGACTTGCTTAAATTTCTTGATAACTTCAGTAAAACGCAAAATTAAATTTTTGTATTTTTTTGAATGATTTAAAGAATTATCAATAAGAAAATAATTATGAAGAAAATAGCTTTTTGTTTTTTAATTTATGATGTAATAAATCATGAAGAATTATGGAATTTATTTTTTAATAATATAGATAAAAAATCATATGAAATTTATATTCATCAAAAAATTGATAAAAGATTAAAATATTTTGATGAATATAAATTAAAAAATAAAATAGATACTAATTATGCAGATACAACTCTTGTAAATGCATATAATTTATTATTTAAAGAAGCATATGAAAATGGATGTGATAAATTTATAATATTAAGTCAAGCTTGTATTCCATTAAAATCATTTGATTATATATATGAATTTTTAACAAAAGATGATAATGGATATTTTAATATTTGCCCAAAAGAACAATGTTTTCCACGATGTAATGAATTATTGAAATATTATGATTATGATGAAATTCAAAAATCAAGTGGATTTTTTATAATTAATAAAAATATTTGCAAAATATATATAAATTATGATATTGAACAAATAAATAAAAAATATCAAAATATATATGGTCCAGATGAACATTTTTTTATAACTGAAATTTATAAAAATAAATTAGAAAATGAAATTGTAACAACTCCTAATATTCCTGATGGTGCTACCACATTTACACAATGGTATGGAATGGATTATAAATATACAGATATAAATAATAAAGGTTTAAAAAATTATTCTAATATTAGTGATGAAGAATTAGAATATTTAATGAATAGTAAATCATTATTTGGAAGAAAATTTAATATTGATTGTGCTGTTTCTTTATACAATAATCAAAATTATATTTCTAAATTACAAAAATCATTCACTTAATTTCTCAATTAAATCATTCATATTCTTATAACCTCTAATAATTATATCTCCAACATCAGTTCCATTTTCATTTCTGTATAATGACCAATCAAGCAGAATATAATAATTATTATATTTTATTGGTTTATAATATTCATGATTGATTTCAATAACATAGCCTCCTAATTGTGATGCAACTCTCCATTCAAAATTCTGATCAAATTCAGAAAATTCCAAATAATTATAATATTCATTTATCAAATCATTATTAGATAAATTTGTTGCACTATCTAAATGCTGAATAAATTGTTCAAATGAAGGCATTTTTTATTTTTATTGATTTAAAAAAAATCATTTTTTTAAATATCTTCATTTAAAATAACCAAAATTTTATTATAAAAATCTAGTTTATCATATTCAATTTTATTACCAATTATTTCTTTATCTATTTTGTTTGAATAATAAGTTAAAGCAAAAATTGTAAAATACTTAAATTTATTAAAAATTACTGTTGTTATACCTATAAATTTTTTTAGCATAATAATATATTTATTCAATAATTCTTTAAATATCTTATAATATAATAGAATTATGGATAATTATAATAAATGTATGAAAAATAATTGTAGTAAATCAAAATTAAAAAAACAATTAAAAACTTATGAATGTCCTTATTCTTGGGGATGTGATGATAAATTAAAGAAAACTTTAAATAAATATGAATGCATAGTGAATAAATGTAATAAAAGTTATGTAAAAAATTTAGAAAATAAATTAAAAGAAATAAAAAGTAAAAAACTTAATAAAGAGCAAAAAGAAATAGTAAAAAAAATTGAAAATTTATATAATAAATTTACAGTTAAATTTTTCAATTTAAATTTATATGATAAAAGAAAAATAAATTTTGATGGTATTATTGAAGCTGAAAAATTAATGAAAAAATTGATTTAATTATTATAATTATTATTTATTTATAATGAAAAATTTATCTCCATTAAGATTTCCAGGTGGTAAAACTAGAGCCTGTAAAATAATTGATGAAATAATTACTAAATATTTTGATATTAATGATTTTGATACATTATTATCTCCATTCTTTGGTGGTGGTTCATTTGAATTTTATTTTCAAAATAAATATAATCATAAATTACTTGTAAATGATAAATTTATACCTTTATATCATTTTTGGAAACAAATTAAAGATGATAAAATTATATTATGTGAGGAATTAAAAAAAATACCATTAGTTTCAAAAGAACTTTTTATGGATTATAGAAAATCTATAATGGATTTACATGATAATATATTACAACAAGCAATTCAATATTTTATAATAAATAGATGTTCATTTAGTGGTGCTACATTATCAGGTGGATTTTCCAAAGAAGCAAGTATAAAAAGATATACACAATCATCAATAAATAGAATAGAATTATTAGACTTTTCTAATATTGAAATTTATAATTATGATTTTGTGGAATTTATAAATAAATTTGCAAATGATAAAACATTATTATTTTTAGATCCACCTTATTATTTAGAAAAAAATTCTAGATTATATGGTAATAAAGGAGATATGCATGAAAATTTTAATCATCAAGAATTATTTAATCTAATAAAAACAAAAAATAATTGGATTATTACATATAATAATTGTGATTATATAAAAAATTTATATAAAGATTATTTAATTTTGGATGCAAATTGGACTTATGGAATGAATAAAACAAAATTATCAACTGAAATAATAATATTATCTAAATTTAAATAAAATAGATAAGTATCATGAATAATAATATTTTAGATACTTATAAAAAATTAAATGGTTGTGTTAAATCCAATTGTAAAAATGAAACTGCTAAAAAATATATAAATAAATTAAATTGTAAATTTGATAATTGTAAAAAATTATATATTCTTAATACAAAAAATATTTTAGATTTTGTTATTAAAATTTCTAAAGATAAAAAAAATAAATTTACCAACGATCAATTATCATTATTAAATAAACTTAAATCAATTTTAAATAAATCGAATATTACTTTTAAAGATTTTATTGAAATTGAAAATATACAAAAAAAATTATCTATATTTAAATAACAAAAATTTAATTTTGTCTTTTTTCTCAAGATATATTCTTAATGAATTTCCTTGAGTGTTGTTGTAAAAATAGCATCAAATGTTTTGACATTATCTTCCACCAACTTACATTCGATTTCAAAGATATTACAATAATATCTCATTTTTACTTTCGCCAAATTTTCAGTGGTATTATCGATACTATAAGTAGAACCACCTGTGATTTCATAAATCTTCTTGAAAATATTTTGTTTGAAGTATGCCCTCAAATCCAAAGGAATTTCAAATATTTTACATTCGAAACTTTTTCCAATATCATTTTTGTTTACACAAGGGCAAATACTCAATTCGCAATAACGATTTATTTCAAGTTCAAGATCTTTAATATCATTATACATTTCTTTTTTTTTTAAATTAAATTATTAAAAATCATAATTTTATAATTTTCTTTTTTTTCAATACAAAAATTTAATTTTGTATTTTTTAAAGTTCTCTTACTTACAATCTATTAATAATAACATCAATCCAGATCAGTTCATTTTCTTCTCTTTTATGATACAAACTAACATGAAGAATTATTTGATTTAGATCCATTTTACAGTCAATTGTAACTGTATTTTCATTTGACGTATCTATTATACTAATAATACGTGCATCAAAATAGTTAGCAATTGTTTCAAATATATTTTGCTCAACATAATTTAATACACATTCATTTACTGGTTCTTTATTATAGTAAAGGCAAATCATGCCAATATTCGAATTTTTAATATGTCCATTTATATAATCAATAATTTTATTGCTGTTTTGAACATAATTTGATATTTCAACCATTTTTGTTTTTTTCAAATTAACAAAATCATTTTTTTAAATTTATCAATTTAAAAATACAAAAAATAAATTATTTAATTACGAATAATTTTTCCTGAAATTTCAATATCAAAGTCTTTGCGACTAAACCAACAATTAAATTCCATAATAAGAATACAATCCGAACGCTTCATTTTACACATATCTTCTTTTAAAGAAGCATCATGTTCAATAGTTGCATCCAAATATTCCGCAAGTTTAGGAAATATATTTGTCTCGATATATGAAACCGAAAGAAATTTATCATTTGTTTTCATATAATCTGGAATAAAACTTTCCAAATAAGGAATACAGAAATTATTTTCCATTTCTTTAATATTTTCATTAATATGAAAAGCAATTCTCTCACATTCCTTTTCAAAATTCTGAATATCTGTATCCATTTCTTATTTTTCTAAAAAATAAATATATTCATTTTTTTAATTTTTATTTTTAATTGTAATACAAAAATTTAATTTTGTTTTTTTAAATTTAAATGTTTATTGACTGGAAATTTTTGTGTAAATATCAATCTCCAAATCTGGTGAAGTGTTAATAAAAACACATTCGATCAAATAATAAACATCTTGTAATTTGATTTTTGCCATAAAAGCATCATCCGATAATTCTAAATTTTGATTTAAAGGAACTTGTAATGCATTCAATTTTTGACAAACTCTTGAAATAAATTCATTTCTGAAAGTGCTCTCATCAATTTTCAAATCATAAATTTGAAAACATTCATAATCCTCGATCAAATTACAATAATCATCAATTATTAAATCAAAATCTTCCATTTTTTAAATAATAAAAAAATAAAATAATATCAATTTTTTATATATTTGTTATAATATAATACTAATTTAATTTTATATTTTTATTTATAAAATTATCATATTTACATAAAAATTTATATCCTTTAATAACTGTAACTTCACTTACATTACAAACCTCTGCAAACTGTTTCTTTAAATACCCTAATTTCTTTTTCTCCGAATAATAGAATAATATAGAAGCACAACTAGATGTTGGCGAATTATCACTCATTATTTCACTATCTTCTAAAAATTTAACCAATTGCTTACATAATTCTATATCTTCCATTTTCATATCCAATATTGAACAATAACGAGAAATGAAATCTAATGGTGATGAACTAACAACATTAATTTGTAGTAATGTTTGAAATCTAGAATTTCCCTTATTTAAAATTACAGGGTCTATATCAAACATTTTTGCTATTTCCTTTGAACTTCTTGGTAAATTATTCATTAAACAAGCATGATAAATACATGAAGCAATTAAACCTTCCTTATTATCTCCTCTACTTATCTTTTTTTCAGAAGCTCTTTTATATAATACTTTTGCATCATCAACTATTTTCTGCGGAATTCCATTACTTAATGCAACACTTGTTAATTTATCAAATACATTCCATAAAGTTCTTTCATTATAAGGCATTGCATTCCACATTTGATACTGTCGTATTCGTCGAATATCATAATTATTACTATAACGATTGCCACCAATCATAGAACCTAATGATGATTTTGGTAATAATGAATTTGTAGGTAATCCACACCTAGATGGATCTTCACCTTTATTATCACCACCATAATAACGCCATTCAGCTGTATTATCAATTACTTTTCCAATAATACAACTACATTCACCACAAATTTGCATACAATCTTCTTCAATAATGGTTTTAGAACCACATTCACATATAATTTCTTTATCTTCAACTTTAACTTCTTTTAATCCTTCCATTATACTCCAAATATCATCATCTGTATTTAAAGACATCAAATAAACATAAATTGTAATCTTTAAATCATTTTTTTATTTAAACAAGATTTATATAATATATAATAATAATGAATAAAATAGAATTATGTAAAAAAATTAAGGAACAATTAGGTAATTTAAATCAAAATGAATTAGAAGAGGTTTTTAAAATCATTTATAAAACTAATAATAATTATAGTAAAAATAATGATGGTGTTATTATAAATCTTTCTTGGATTAATGAAGAAATATTAAATCAAATTTATAATTATATTAATTTTTGCATTAAATCCCATAATGAAATTAATAAATATGAAGTTTTATGTAATAATTTTAGTGATATAATTAATAATAAAGAAAAAATTGATGATACTGAAATTGAAATATCAAATAAAAATAAACAAAAAATTTCTTCTTACATGAAATTTTATTTATTAAAAAAAAAATTTAGCAAGCATACTATTATTAATACTAAATTTGATAAATCATTAACTCATGAGGAATATTTATTATCCTAACAAGTTATTATTATTTCTTTTGTATTCTTTTCTTTATTAAAAAGATAAGATTTTTCTTTATATATAATACTTGAATCTAATAAGAATGATATAAATAATGCTGTTGATTGGTTCCAACTATCTCTTGTAATTGCACTAATAACTTCTGCTGATTTCTTAACTCCAAATGCTTTTGCAAATTCTGGAATTGAAATGAATTCAATTAATTTATTTTTAATTTCTTGTTTCATTAAATCAGTTGTTAATGTATATTTTATAATTAATTCCAATGGTGTTTCTTTTTTTGTTTTTGATGGTTGTGTGGGTTGAATAGAAGTAATTAAAATAGAACTTTTTGGTTTTATTTCTTCTATTTGTATTTGTGAAAATTTATTAAATAAATCTTTATTATCTTTATAAATCCACATTTTTTCATTTGTTTCATGTTCCATTGGAATTTCTTTTTGAATTAGTTCCATTAATTACTTATTAATATTAAAATAGATTTCATTTTTTTTTATATAAATTTATATATTTATTAAAAAATTTAAAAAAAATTAAAAAAATGATTTTATTATTCATATTAATTTTTATAATTACAAAATTAATGAACGGTCCATTCTATAATTATTATATTGTTAAGCATAATTCAAAAGTATTTGAATCAGGAACTATTGTTAATAATGAAACTTGTACAGATAGTGGAAATTGTTATTTGATTTCAGATTTAAATGATACTCATAAAAGAGAATGGATTATGTATTATGATATATATCCTGTTGATGTAAATAAAATTAATTATCGTTGGAATTATCAAGAGAAATTTCATAAAATTGCAAATGAATTTATTGAAAAATCTAAAAAATAATTTGTATAATTTATATATTATAAATTTAAAAAAATGATATAATTATTAATTATTTTTTTAATTAAAAAAATGGATTTTTCAAAGCTTTTCATTGTAAAGCATAATTCAAAAATATTTGAACCTAAAACTATTGTTTATGGTGAAATTTGTGGTTGGTCTGGTAATTTATATAAAGTTCAAGATTTAAATGATTCTTCTAAACAAGAATTGCTTTTATATTATGATTTATATCCATTTAAGCTTGATTACAGATTTTACTATCGTTCAGAATGGCAAGAAATTATTAATACTTTTATTGAAAAAATATAATTGTATTAATTTAATTAAAAAAAAATAAAAATTGATTTTTTTATTTTTTTTATAATTTTATACAATGGATCAAAAATATTCCAAGTATTGTGTTGTCAAGCATAACTCAAAGGGTGTTTTTCCTGATGGTACAGTTGTTCGTTATAAAGATTGTATCAATTACAAGCTGTATCATGTGGTATCACTTGATGATGCTAATAAGACAGAATATCTTATGGAATACGATTTGCATTTCTTCGACACCAAAAAGAACTTTTGCAATCAACAGAGGTTTCTTAAGATTGTTGAGGATTTCTTGCAAAATCAACAGTAATTAGTATTCGTAAGGTTTAAAAAGGCTAAAAATTAAATTTTTTGCTATTTAGAAATGTAATTATTCATTTAAAAAAAAATAAAAATTTGATTTTTTTAATTTAAAAAAAAATAAAAAATATGTATTATCTTATTAAAAATGATATAAGGAATTTTAATAGTTATGGAATTGTTCGATTTATTCAATCTTCTCCTGATAATGAATATTATCTTGTAGAAGATGCATATGATAAAGATATTATTTCATGGTATTTATATGAAGATTTATTACCATCAATGTACGAAAAAGATAAATTATCACCATTGGTTGAATGTCAATTAGTTGGAACAGAATTGATGAATTTAATAAATTAATTTTTGTATTTTAGTAATAAATAAAGACCTATAAAAATTAATACACAACCAAATAATTGAATATATTTTAATTTATCATTTAAAATATAATAAGATGCTATTATAGTTATTATTGGTGCTGAAGCAATTATCAATACAGGAATATTTGGATTATAATTTTTTAAAGTTTTTAAATATAATAATTGACAAATAAATGATGCTATAAAAAATGTAATTATTAATAATAATACAAATTTTAATGTAATATTACTATATCCTTCTACAATTTTATGATAATTAAAAAAAACTGTATATATTACTGTAGATATAAATAAAGTAATACTTGATATTAACATTATAAATTCATGTGGAATTATTGATAAAAATAATTTTAATATTATAGGAACTATACCCCATACAATAGAAATAATAAAAGGATATAATAACATCTTATCTATATATCTATTTAGGTTTATATTCTGGTAATATTGAAAGACGATTTCTTTTTGCTAATTCTATAGCAATTTTATTACAATAAGAAGTTTTTGTATTTTTTATATCTTCTATACCTAAATCAGTTAATATTTTACTATGTTCATTTTTTTGTAATGAAGTACAAACAATTCCTGTTTTTTTACCATAAATAATACCTGGTGTCAATAATTTAAATACATTAATTTTATTTTTTTTATTTTCAGGGTCTGTTACTGGAACAACTAAACCCCATGCATATTTTTCTTGAGTGAAATCTTCAGGTGGTTTAACTAAATTTCTATTTGAAATTAAATATTCCATTTGTTTTTTATTAAAAGAATGGTGATTTTTTCCATCTGGATTATAAATTAAAGGTTCAAATTCTTCATTAAATATATTTACAAAACCTATATATTTTTCATTAGTAGTTAATATTGGAACTTCTGATTGTTTAATTAAAATACCTTCTTTTACAAATAATTCCTCTATATAATCATCTATTTCATTAAGTCTTCTATATTTAAATATTTTATTAATTATTATATCAAATGTATATTTATCTAACGCTTTATATAATGTAAATACTGCATTATGATAATTTTCATTTTTAATTCCTTTTATCTTTTTATACAAATTCTTATCTAAATCTTTATTATGTCTTCTTACTTCAATATTTTCTTTGATTATATCAATTTTTAAAGGTTTATCTTCAATTATATCAATTATATGTATACCATCTTCATGTGGTAATAATAATATATTATCAATAATAGTATTAGGATAAATACTTATTTTAATTGAATATAATAAAATTTCTGGTTCCACATAATCAAATAATTCTTTAAGATATTCATATGATATAAATCTTTTATTACTATGAATAAATTCTAATACAATTTTTTTAATTTTTGTTTGAATATTTATTCCCAAATGTTTATAAGTTTCTTCTCTAAAACCCATTTTATTTTCTTTTAAATCATCTAATTCCACCTTACATTTAGGATTATATTTTTCATCATCTCCCAAATTATATTCAATTTCATTTCCTTGTGATGTTGTTATTTTAATAGGTCCTAATTTAAACATAGATTTAGGAAAATAATTTATATTTTTAAATAATGCACAATCAATTGAATTATTTCTTATTATTTCATCAATTATATAACTTTTATATAATTTTCTGGTAGCTATTCTATAAGCATTAACATCTAAACTTTCTCTTTTATAATTATTAATAGCACAATGAAGATAAACAGATACATTTCTTTCTTCAATTGGTAATTTATTATGGCTACAATTACGAATACCTCTTCCAATAATTTGATCTATTCTATTAAAATGAAACCAAGGATCTAAAATATGTATTTCTCTAATATTTAAGAAATTTAAACCTTCGCTTGCTACTTGTGTCATTAATACAACTTTTACCAATTCACCATTTATATTTAAAGGATTATTTATTTTAATTCTTAACTTATCAATTGTTGTGTTTCCCATATAAACTGGATTTTCACTTGATAAAATACAATATTTTGGATATTTAATATCTGGATAATCAACTGGATCTGTTATTGCTGATTCTGATAATATATTTTTAGTTCCTTCTCTTGTAAATCCCATATGTTCTAACATAATTGCCAAAGGAATAATACCACATTCAATATATCTTGAATATATAATAACTATTCCTTTTGATTTCTTAAGTATTTCTGCAATTTTTGCATATTTACCTGAATATAAACCAATATTTTGTGGTGCTAATGCATTTTTATATTTAGAAGCATATCTAACTATTAATTGTTCTTTATCTCCTTCTTTTACAAAAAAATTATTAAATGCTTTAGAACCTGCATATTTATCAAATACTATATTTGTTGAATTGTATAATGAAAAATTACTATTTATTGTAACATTATCATCATCAATTTTATCATCAATTAAAACTTTATTATTATTATTTAAAAATTCTATTTGTTTTTGACTCAATTTTGATATAACTAAATCATTTTCTAAATTTTGAATCCAATTATTATCAATTTCTTCTATTGGTTCTCCATTTATTTTTAATGGTATTACTCTATCTAAAACTTCAATATCATTTAATTTTGGTGATATTTTTAAAGCAAAATTAAAAGGATTTTTACCTCTTAAATATGATATATAATTAGATGACATCATTGATATAAACTTTTTAGCCTCATCTTTTATATTATTATTAGCATCAAATATTTTTCCACCTCTAAATAAATTTATTCTTTTATCATTCAACAATAATAAATAAAATAATTCATATATATCTTCAGGTTCATTAAACATTGGTGTTGCAGTTAAAAATATTAAACGATTATTTATTCCATTTTTACAAACCTCTCTTAATGATGAATATACACGTTTATCTTTATCATTATTACTACTACTTCTTATATTATGTGCTTCATCTATTATAATTACTTTATCTGAAACTATCTTTTTATTTTTAATATAATTATCTATATTATTTGCAAATTCTTCATATGTAAAAAATCTATATCTGGTTTTTATTAAATCTCTTATTTTTTTTTCTGCTACTTTTATATCTGTTTCTTTAGAAATTTGAGATAATTTTATATAAGTATCTCCTGTGCATTGATTGGAAATTAGTGAATTATCAGCCAATTTACTTATATTAAATATTTGAGATTTAAAACCTTCTTTAGTTGCAGATGGTAAAATTACCCATATTTTTGGTTCATCTGTTGAATTATGATTTACAAGTAATGTTTCTGCAATTGTTATAGCAGAACATGTTTTACCAACTCCAACACTATAATATAATAATAAACTTTTATAAGGTGTTCTATATGATAAATAATGAGCCATCAGATATTGAAAAGAACTTTTATCAAATTCACCACATAATTCAATGGTTTTTTTTTCATAATCTTTATAAGTTAAAATATCAGGATATTTATTAATTTTATGAACATTTATTTCTTTTAATTCCAATAATTTTTTATTAAAATTTGGATCATTTAATTCTGGATAATAAGGTTCCTTTAATTCTTCCTCAACTTTTTTAATTTTTTCTTTAATTATTGGTTTAACTTCTGATGATATTGAAAGATCAGGTGATATTTCATTTATTCTTCTTTCTACTCTTCTTTCTACTATTCGATTAAATTTTCTTCTTTCTAGTTCAGTATTAAAAATTCCGAATTCACTACATTTTTGTTTTAAAGCCAAATAAATTTCACCATTTTTTTTTATTTTAATATTTGTTTGTGGATTTATTAATTTATTTTTAATCCATCGTTTACAATCATCTTTAGTTGGTTCATTTTTTAATTTATATTTTGGATTTTTTGTAATTTTTTCTTTTTTAACTATTTTTTTATATTTATCTATTAAATCCTTATGTTCTGGTAATATATCCTTTTTTTTTTCATCAATTATACCTAACATTATACAAGCATTTTGAATATCCTTAAATAATTTGCCTTTTTTGTCAATTTTACTGTTTGTAATAGGATTTATTAATTTCTTATTAGCAATCCATTTATAACATAATTCTTTAGTTATAGGTTCTTTTTGTGTATTTATAATTATATTTTCAAGTATTATTTTTTTTTTAATAGGTGTTTTTATTCCTTCACAAGCTTTTTTAAATCTCTTATATTCTTTGCTTTTTTCTTTTGCTTTAAATTCATATGTTGTATGTGGATTAATATATTTATTCATTTTCCATTGTAAACAATCTTCTTCTGTAATTTCTTTTTTATTCATATTTCTATTAGTAGAAATTGAAAAGAAAAAAAATAAATTTAAACTTTTTCGTATTCAAGAATTTTTTTATTTGCAAATTTAAATAATTCAATTCTTTCTGTATTATATATTTTTATATGTGATATTACATCATTATAATTATACCATCTTATAGCTCGTATTTCTCGTACTTGTTCTAAACAATCATTATCTATTTTTATATTAACATCTAAATTATCCAATTTTGCTATATAATATAAATGTTTATACATAATTCCATTTGTTCCAAAAAATATTTCTTCAAATGGTATAATATCACTGATTATTTTTAAATCTTCTTTTTGTATTCTTGTTTCTTCATAAAATTCCCTTACAGCACAATCAATATCAGTTTCTCTCATTTTTCTTCTACCTTTTGGAAATCCCCATTCTTGTTCATTATAAATACTTCTTATAGATGTAATATAATTTTTCAAAAAATTATTTTCATTTAAAGTATAAAATTTAATTTTCGAATTTATAAATTCCTTATTATTTTTATTTATATTTGTTTCATTTTGAAACCAAACATAATTCCATATATCTTCAAATTTATTATTTAATATCATTTGTCGTTCTGTTATCGTCATATTTGTCAATAATCTCTTTATATATTCAATATCTGTTGTTTCATATTTACCTCTTATAAATTCCATAAAAGATAAACTATCTTTACGTTGTATCATCAAATATTTGATATCATTATTTTCTATTTTATAGCAAATAATACCAAAACTTATTATTGGATGAGGGCAATTTTTATAAATATGACCATTTAAACCACAATTTCTACAACATTGCATTTTAAAAATAGATTTATCAGCATTTTTACTTTTCATCACATTAAAATAACTTATAATTTATTTCTTAAATATTTAATAACGCGAATAAGTTGAATATGGATTTGTAAATGCTTCAAATTCTTCTTCTTCACCACTATTTAATTGATTTAATTGTGCTTGTGATGCATTAATTGATACACTTTCTGATGTTGAAGGATTTGTAAATTTTTGTTTTATTTCAGTTTTAACCTCTGGTTTTTCTTCATGTTTAACCTCTGGTTTTTCTTTTTCATCTTTTTCTTTATTTACCTCTTTAACCTCTGATTCAGCCATTTCTTTATTTGTAAATCCTTCATGCATTAATGAATTTGCATATTCATTTGAATCACTTGGGTTCATTACTGACATCTTTTCTTGAACATCTACTTTATTCATAGCATTAGTATAAGTGAATAATGTCATAAATGATATAATTATTACAAATACACAATAAATTATTATGAAAATGGAAACAATCCAAGCATATAACCAACACCACCATCTTTGATCTTTATTACCTCCTGTAACCATACAAGTTAATTGAAGTAATGTTAAAAATACTGATGGTATAAGCATTAAAACAACTAAAAAGATAAATAAAAATCGATTGCCTACAGTTAAATCAGTTCTAGTTAATACTATTGTAATTACTATTACAATTATAGCAGCTACTATTGCATAACCAGCATATAGAGCTTGAGGACTTCCAAATAAAGCATCATATAAACCCATTTTTAAAATAATATTATTGTTCTATTTAGAAAATAAGAGAATAAAAAAATATATTTAAAAAATGAATATTTAAAATTAATTTAAGTTAATAATATTAAATTCAAAAAATGGGCATTCCTTATTATTTCTATCATCTTACCAAAAAATATAGAAATATTATTATTAATGAATTACCTACAGATATTCAAATTTATGCAATTGATTTTAATGGAATTATTCATCCAGAAGCACATAAAGATTTAAATAATCCGAATAAAAAACAATTATTTATTAATCTTTGGAATAAAATTAATCATTATAATGATACTTTTAATCCAGATAATATGCTTATTTGTATTGATGGTGTAGCTCCTCTTGCTAAAATTATTCAACAAAGAAAAAGACGTTATCTATCTATTTATAAAAATAAAATTGATGAAATTGATGTTAAATGGGATACTAATGCTATTTCTACTGGAACTGAATTTATGAATAGTTTAGATGATTTTATTCAAATGAAAATTAATGAGGAAAATAAAATTTCATTTATACTTAATGGAAGTAAAAATGAAGGTGAAGGTGAACATAAAATATTCAATTATTTTAAAGATATTGATGATAGTAAATCTATTATTATCAATGGTTTAGATGCTGATTTAATTATTCTATCTTTAATTTCCGGATTATCTAATATTTATCTTATGCGTGAAAACAAAGATGATATTATTTATGTTTCTATTAATAATTTAAAATCTGCTTTATTAACTGAATTAAAACCTAAATGGTCTTTTATTGATAATGATATTGATATTATTGAAAGTTATTGTGTTATGTGTTCTATTTTAGGTAATGATTTCATACCTCATATTTTAACATTAAATATGAAAAATAATGGATTAAATAAATTAATTGATATTACTACAAAAGCAATTGAAAAAACAGGTGCTTTAGTTAAAAATAATGAAATTAATAAAGATTGTTTAACATTAATCTTTACTGCTATTGCCGAAAATGAAGAAACAGAACTTTTAACTGAAGTTTCTAAAATAATTTCAAAAAAACCCACTGATTTTACTTTAAAATCACAAGAATTTGGTTTGAAACATAAAGATGATTTATTAAATGATATTTATTGTAATAATAAAAAATGGCGATATTGTTATTATAAATCATTATTTGATATTAATATTAATAATGATAGTTCTTTAATTTCAACAATTGTTTCCAATTTTATTAAAGGTATTTATTGGACCTATAATTATTATAAAAAATTTGATTTAGATTTAGAATGGTTTTATCCTTATAATTATCCACCTACTACCAGAGATATAAGTAATTATCTTAAAGTTAATGAAATTTCTAAAATTCAAAAGAAAGGTAATTATTTATTACCAGAAATTCAATTATTATTAATCTTACCTATTCAAAGTCATCATTTATTAGACTTTAAACCAAAAGTTAAACAACTTTCTTTAACTAAATTTAGATTTTTATATCCTATTGAATTTAAAATTCAAACATTTATGAAACATCATTTACATGATTGTACACCAATTTTACCAATGATTAATATTTTGAAAATTAAAAATGATTTTTCAAAATATGTATAAAAATAAATAATATATTTAACTATTTTATCCTTATAATATCTATACACATTACAAACATAAAATCACTAAATATATATCATATTTAAATTATAACAAATTACTTTTGGACTTTTTGAAGTTTATATGAACTTTCTTAAAAATTTAATAGTTATTCATAAAACTTATTTTATTATAATATTTAAAACCTTAAATAGATTTATTATTAAATAATAAATGCAAATTATAGTTAAAACACTCGATATAGGTAAATATAAGGTTGATGTTGATGAAAATGATACTGTTATGATGATTTTAGTAAAATTACAAGAATTTATTGAAGAATTAAATCCTAAAAAACATTATTTTGTATACAAAGGATTACCTGTTAAATTTTTTAAAACTCTTAAAGAATGTGGTTTTGAAAATAAAACTTCTATGTATATTTTTCCATCTATTAGAAGACGTGAAGAAGATTTAGAGGAATTTATTTTTTATGATAGTGACGATGAAATGTATTAATTTTTTTAGAAATTTTAAAAAATTGAAATTCATTTTTATTTCAAGTTTATATAAATATGAAAAAGCACTATTTTTATTGCATATGTGGTAAAAAATGCCGTGTTATTCAAAGTGAAATTCGTGATCATTTATGGAATGAAACACATCATCAAACCTTTCTAAAAAAAGAAAAAAATGAGATTGATGAGTTAAATGAAAAAATGGATAAGTTATTTCGAAATTCAAATAAAATGACGGAAATGGAATATATCAAAAAATGTGCCAAATATAAAAAGAAATTTGAAAATATTACTGTTAAAATACCAACTAAATATCATTGGTATCATTCGATTGAAGTGAATCATGTTAACATTTATTCTGTCTACAATGAACGAATTATTAAAAAATATAAGTGTTTAATTCATTCAAATGTAGAGGTTTAAGTTTCTAAAGATTTTTGAAAAACAAAATTAAATTTTTGTTTATTATAAATTGTATTTTTTTATATAGAAATTTTAAAAAAATGATTTTTAGTTTTTACTAATCATCTTACAATAAAATGGTGAGGCACTATTTTATCTGTACATGTGGTAAGAAATGCCATGCAGATAGTAAGAAAATTAGAGAACATCTTACATCTGAAATGCATGATTACAATACCTTCAGGATTACCAAGGAAAAAACTCTAAAAAAATTGCAAAAAAAAATGAGTAAGTTGTTTGATAATATGAAGAATATGACAGATGAAGAGTTTCTAAATAAATCGAATAAATATAAAAAAGAATTTGAGCGTTGTAATATTAATGAAAAATTAGAAAATAAAATGTGGTATCATCGAATTGAAAATTCAATTGTATATCTTTATTATCGTTCTTTGACAGAAAAAGAAATTGAATATAAACTTCAAATATTCTCAAATGTAGAATATTGAAATTCTCAAAATTCTTTAAAAATAAAAATTAAGTTTTTGTTTATTTAATTTATATTTTTAATTTCATTATAATCTTTTTTTAATTGATTACATATTTCAATATAATCACCTTCACATAATGTATCTTTAATTTCATCTAAATACATCATATTATCTGTAATTTCTTTTAATTTATCTTCTTTATTTTTAAGATGTTTTTTTGTTTTTAAATGTTTATATAATGATTTATTTAATATAATTGAACCACAATAACAAGTAATTGAATTATTCATATCTATAAATGACAAAAGATTTAACTATGTCTTTTTCTTTTATTTTTTTAATTCAATTCTTGCAAATATTTTGTTGCCTCCTCTTTATTCACAAATGAACTAATAAACATTTCTAGATAATCGATTTCCTCAACAACAACAATTATAAACCATTTGCATTTTATTTGCATAAGTAATGTATCGTCTCCAATATTTTCAATAATTGCATTTAAACCATATTCTTTTTTCAAACACTGATTTAAAATATTATTGTCATATATAAATTTATTGTCATCAAGCAATAAATTACAACAATATGGAATAGTGTAATTATTTATTTCAATCAAATTAATCATTTCAATTGATTTCTTCGCCAAATAAAAATACATCTTTTTATTATTCTTTAATATTTATTAATCAGTTTTTGCTTATCTATATAAAAAATAATACAATTATTATATTTATGAATATTGAAATTTTTTATGATACAATTGCAAATGAATTTGATAAAACAAGAATTCGTTTATGGTCTTGTGTTGTTAATTTCTTAAATTCATTTTCTTCAAATTCAAAAATTCTTGATATTGGTTGTGGTAATGGTAAATATCTTAATTATCGCAATGATTTAATTATGAAAGGTATTGATATATCTATTAAATTAGTTGAAATTTGTAAAAAGAAAGGTTTTGATGTCATTAAAGCATCTATGACTGATATCCCATTTGAAAATAATAGTTTTGATGGTGTTATTTGTGTAGCTTCTTATCATCATTTAGATAATGATGTAGATAGACAAAAAACTTTAAATGAAATTTATAGAATTCTAAAAAAAGATGGTATTGCATTTTTAGAAGTTTGGAGTAAAGAACAATTAGATAATTCCAATAAAAATTCTTTAAATTTTAAACGAAAATCTAATTTAGTTAAATGGACTTCAATAGAAACCGGCAACATTTATTATAGATATTATAATATATATGCAAAAGGAGATTTAGAAGAGGAAATAATGAGATTAAAACCTGAATTTAAAATAATTGAAAATGGATATGAAAAAGGAAATTATTTTGTTAAATTACAAAAATAATTTATTTTATTTATTAGATATATGGAAGATTTAAAGGAATATTTTATTTTGTCTGTTAAAAAAAGTTTAACCGATGATGAAATTAAATATCTTGAAACCTGTGATGATACAACTTGTAGAGATTATATTGACGAAAAAATTAATAAATTAAACTTAAAATTACAGTTTGAAGCTATAAATCAAGTTATTATAAATAAATATATTGAATATTGTAATAAAAAACTTGAAAATTATACTATTGAAGAAATTGTTAATGAATTATCTAAACTTAAATCATAATAATGATATAAAAATTACTTGCATTATTATTTATAATGACATATCCATTGGTTTCATATCCATCTATTTTTGGAATTCCTTTAATATATCTATCATATATTTCAGTATTATATAACTATTTTGATGATGAACCACCATTTAAATTAAATAAATTCATGTTTTTTTATAATAGTTTTCAAATTTTATTTAATTTATTTATGGTTTGTGGTTTTATGTTCACTACTTATTATGAATTATTTATTTACATTCATTATTTATCTAAATATATTGATTATATTGATACTATTATAATTGTTTTAAGAAAAAAAGATAATCAATTAACTTTTTTGCATTTATTTCATCATTCAACCATTAATATTCCTTGGGGTATTATGTTAAATGCAAATTTAGCCAATGAAATTTCTTATTTTGGATGTTTTATTAATAGTTTTATTCATTTCATTATGTATTCTCATTATCTTTATTCTTCTTTTGGTTATGTTAATCCGTATAAGAAATATATTACAAAAGCACAAATTACTCAATTTGTATTATGTATTATGAATTCAATTTATATTATTGCTTATAAAAGTGAAATGCCTGCAATTTATCCTTTATTACAACTATTTTATTGTGTAATTATGATTGTTCTATTTCAAGATTTTTATAAAAAGAAATTGCATTAATTATTAATAATTAATACAAAAATTGATTTTTTATTTTTTTTTATTTTATCTAAAAATACAATGAAAAACCTTGCATTGAATAATTTCAATATTTCATCTTCTGCAAAATCAGTTTCGCGTTCGATTTTATTGAATTATGCAATTGCATTGGTTGATATTAAATGCAAAGGACATCTTATTGGTTTGGCTTATGCACTTCTTGATGAGTTGAAAAATTCATTTATTTATAATACCAACAAGTATTATGATGACAATTCATGTATGATCCGATGGTATAATTATGATATTATAATTTCATTTGAAGAGCGTGAAGGATTTGTATGTAGTTCCATGGATGGAAAGTATGCAGTTCTTAATATTGAGAAAAAAAAGGTTGCTATCCGTTAATTTATTATTAAAAAAGAAAAAACAAAATTAATTTTTTGTTATTTAAATAATAATTTCTCGAATTTTTGGTATTTTTATATTATTTAATATTTTATTTATTTTTTCATAAAATAACTTATTGTCATTTTCAGTATCTTCTATTTTTTCAAGAAAATTCTCTATTTTTATTATAGTAATATTTTTATTAAAAAATTTATTATATTTCTCATTTATTTTATTTCCAACCAATTCTAATAAATTACTTAATATATTTATTTTACATCTAATTATATTCATTGTTTCATTATTATCATCTTTGTAATATGAATTTTCAATTATTAATAATAATGATTTATAATAATTATCCAATTTATTATAAATAGATTTTGTTTTATTTTCCTCTATTTTTTGAAATATTTCTTTTATTTCATCATAAAATAAATAATTATTTCCTAAATATATATTAGTATTTTCCAATTTATTTATAAAATCATTAAAATCTTTGAATTTATCATATTTTTCTTTATTTATTATATAAAAATTCCTTAAATTTAATTCCTTTAAATTTCTCTTAAAAAATTTAATTTCCTTAAATCCTTTTATTTTTAATAAATATTCATAAATACTGATTTTTATATTATCTATATAAATACTTTTTTCTGTATTAAATAATTTATAATCTTTATTAGAAATATAAATTTTTAATAATTCATATTTATTTAACAATGAAACCATTTATAAAACAAAAATAATAAATAAAAATCATTTTTTTATTTTTGTTTTTAAATTTATTATAATCTATTAAAAAATGATTTTTATAAAAATAAAATAAAAATAAACAATTATAATGGTTACAACTATCGCTGAATATGCATCAACTGTTGCGAATGCCATCAGAGAATTGGAGAATGATGAAGTAGATAATAAAAAAATGTTATATTTTCATATTGATATGAAAAGTAAAGGAGATGAATTAATTCCTCTTATTGTGAATGATTTGGAAGGCTCATCTTATGAAGAAATTGGGTTTTCCCAGTTCTATCTTATCAAATGGAATAATCATCTGTATTCATTCGGTTTCAGCATTAATGATCATGCTTGTTATACATGGTATGAGGAAACTCAAGATTATGTAAAGACTTTTGAACAAGCAATTTGCGAAATCAGCAAGTTCAGGATTGTTGCATAATTTAATTTAAATAAAAAAAACAAATTAATTTTTGTTTTTATTTATTTATTATTTTTATATAATCATTCATATTTATTGTTTTCATTGACTTATTACAAGTTGAACAAATAGGTCTTAAATTTTCCAATGATGTTTCACCACCTTTTGCTTCTGCTATTATATGACCACATTCAAATATTGATTGAGTTATATCAATTGTATTACAACATAAACATTTAATTTTACCAATATCTTCACCTATATAAGTATTCCATACTTTTATTCTTAAAGATTTTGGTATTAATTTTTTTTTATATTTATTGTCCTTTTTAGTAAAAATAGGATTAAAAATTATAAATTTATAAAATTCATCAAAATTTGAATTATAATCATATATTTTATAAATGAAATCATCAATATCTTTAAAATAAATATTTAAATATTCTTTAAAAAAACCTTTATATTTATTATCACTAATATTTCCTAAATAATCTAAAATGATATCTAATATATCTATTTTTGTTTTTTCTTTTTCCTTACATAAACGATTTTTAATATCTTTTAATCGTTCATAATATAAATTTATTTTTTTAATTAATTTATGGTCCTTTAAATATTCATAAATATTATTATTAAATTCATAATCAAAATTATTTATAATATCATTATAATCAATATTTACTTCATTTGATTTTAATAAAATTATTGTTATTTTAATTTTTAATTCATAAATATCATTATCTAAATTATTATTTTCCAATTGAAAATAAAACCAATTTAAATTATGAATAAGTTTTTTATACATATTTTATAAAAAACTAAAAAAATAATAATCAATTTTTAATTGAATTGTTTCATAAATTCATTCATATTTATTGTGCCCATACTTAAATTACAATTTTTACAAATAGGTTTTAAATTACTTAAATTTGTTTCTCCACCTTTTGCTTCAGCTATAATATGACCACAATGAAAATCCATTTGATATATATCTTTTGATTTACAACATAAACATTTACTCATTCCTTTTTCCATTCCAATATAAGTTTTCCAAACCTCCATTCTCAAAGATTTTGAAATTGATTTCTTTTTATAATTATTTAAATGATTAGTAAAATTATTTGGTATTAATCCAAATTCGATTGCTTTTTTTTGAAATTTATTATAAGTTATTGCACTTTCCTTTATTTTTCTATTAGTTTTTGGATTTACCAATTTATTTTTTAACCATAATAAACAATCATCTTTTGTTATTTCATCTTTATCTATAATTATTTCAATATTTTTATTTATATTATCCAAATTTAAACCAAAAAATAAACATCTGTTTTTATATTCATTATAAGTTTTACAATTTTCTTTTATAGTTCTATTTGTTTTTGGATTAATTAATTTATTGTTTAACCATAACATGCAATCGTTTTTTGTAATATTTAAATTATTCATTATCAAAATAATATATTTATAATAATCCTTAAATATATTTATAATTAACTAAAAAAATGATTTTTAAATTTTAATTATCAAAACAAAAAAATGGAAACATTTGAAAATTGTTGTATTATGATTTATAGTTATATAGATAATGATACATTTATAGATTTAGAATTTAATGATTTAAATTCTTCAATGGTTAAATTAAATTTTGCTGAATTTTTATTGGATATAATGCAAACTGCAGAAAAAATATCATTTAATTATACAAATAATAAATTTATTTATAAGTATAATAATAAATTTATTTATATTTATATTAATGAATTAGATAATTCTAATATTAAATTTGAATTAAAAAAATTTAGAAATTTTAATGAACTTTATCTAAATAATTCAATATAATCATAACCATATTCTTTAATTTTTTTTATTATTCTTGAAGGTTCCATTATTTTCATCATTAATTCCTCATACATTTCTTGATTATTCTTTTTTATTTCTTTAAAATCCAATTCAAATATTGCTGGATTTTTCCATAATGAATAATAATCTATTTTATCTCGATTTTGTTCTAAAATCTTAATTGCAAATGAATTAGATGATAATAAATTCCAATTAATTTTATCTGGATTTTCTTTAAGAACCTCAATCGCTTTTTCACTTTCATTTAAATTAAGATTTATCCAATTAATTTTATCTGGATTTTTTAATAATAATTCAATTCCATTTGGATTTAAAGAAAGATTATCCCAATCAATTTTATTTGGATTTTTAATTAAATAATGAATTGCTTTTGGATTTGCTGAAAAGCCTTTCCAATTTATTTCATTTTCAAATTCCAATAATTCATTTATATCTTTTGTAAGTGATGAATTATATCTGGTATTATTTATTACTTCTTCATAAAAACAACTCATTAATCCATTAATTTTAAAATAATTTCTATGTTTATTAAAAATTTTTTGTGAATTTTTGTTTTTTGATAATGTAATTGTATAATCTAACCAATTTATTTTATCTTTAATATTATCAAATACTTCCGGCAAATTATCGTTTTGTGCAAATTTCCTTAAATCAATTTTATCAAAATTTTCCAATAATATATCAACACCATTTGGATTTAAGGAAAGATTATTCCAATTAATTTTATCTTGATTTTTCAATAATAAATCAATTGCATTTGGATTTAAACTTAAATTATACCAATCAATTTTATCTTCATCAATCCAATCTTTTAATTTCCAAACTGGTTTATTTAAACTCATTTTAAATTAAAAAGTAAAAACAAAAATCATTTTTTTATTTTTATTCAAATACTGATTCCAAATAATCTTCACCATATTTCTCAATCATTTTAAATAATCGTGCAGGTCTCATTACTTCTTTCAATAATTCTTCCTCAAAATCCTGATTTTTATATTTCATTTTTTCATAATCTATTTTAAATATTGCTGGATTTCTTGAAAAAGCTCTCCAATTAATTTTATTCTGATTTTTCTTTAATAATTCCATTGCATTTTTATTACAACTTAATGCATTCCAATCAATATTTTCCTTATTTTTTTCCAAAATTTCTATTGCATTTTTATTTAAGGATAATAAAGACCAATCAATATCCTCTTCATGTTTTTTTAATAATTCTATTGCATTTGGATTTGTCGATAATTGAGACCAATCAATTTTAAATAGATTTGCTTTAAGAAGTTTAATGGCATTTTTATTACCTGATAATATACACCAATCAATTTTATTTTGATTTGCTTCAAGAAGTTCAATCGCATTCTTATTACCTGATAATAAAGTCCAATCAATTTTATCTTGATTTGCTTCAAGAAGTTTAATTGCATTTTTATTAGCCGACAATGCAGACCAATTAATTTTATCTTGATTTGCTTCAAGTAATTCCATTATATTCGAATTATAAGATAAATAATACCAATCTCCTTCAATTATTCTATCAAAAATTAATTCAATAAATTCCTTTGAACCATTAATTAATATATCAATATAATAAATTTTATTTATAAATATTTTATTTTGATGATTAACTAAAATATCATATGCATTTTTATTATGTGATATTTCATACCAATTAATTTTTTTTGGATTTTCAATTAAATAATTAATTGCTTTTGAATTTAAATTTAAATTCTTTACATCCAATTTATTTTCATTAATCCAATCTAATAGTTTATAAAATAGCATTTTTATTGGTATTTTTAAAGTAAAACAAAAATCATTTTTTTATTTTTATTCAAATATAATTTCTAAATAATTTTCACCATAATTTTCAATCATTTTAAATATTCTCGATGGTTTCATTACTTCTTTTATTAGTTCTTCTTCCATTTCTTCATTATTTATTTTCATTGCTTCATAATCCAATTCAAATATTGATGGATTTCCAGATAAATCTCTCATTTCTATTTTATCCAAATTTTTAATAATTAAATCAATTCCATTTTTATTTTGAGCCAATCCTTCCCAATCAATTTTATTTTGGTTCTTTTCAAGCAATTCAATTGCATTTGGATTTGTTGATAAGAAATACCATTCAATTTTATTTTGATTTGCTTCAAGAATTTTAATCGCATTTGGATTTCCTGATAAGAATAACCAACAAACTTTATTGATATTTTCTTCAAGAATTTCAATCGCATTCTTATTTATTGATAAATTCCACCAATTAATTTTATCTGGATTTTCTTTAAGAAGTTTAATCGCTTCTTTATTTGTATTTAAAGATAAACATTCCCAATTAATTTTATCTGGATTTTCTAATAATAATTTCATAGCATTTTTATTAGTTGATAAATAACTCCAATCAATTTTATCCTGATTTTTCTCCAATAATTCTATTGCATTTGAATTACCTGATAATTTCATCCAATTAATTTTATCTGGATTATCTTCCAAAATTTTAATTGCTCTTAAATTTCTATTAATGGAAAATTCACACCAATCAATTTTATCCAAATTATTTTCAATAATATCCATTGCATATTTATTACTTGATAATTCATACCAATCAATATCTTCTTCATTTTCATATAAATAATCTATTGAATATCTATTACGTGATAAAATTGAAAATGATAATTTATCAATATCAATAAAATCTTTAAATTTCCAAATAGGGTTATTTAAACTCATTCATAATTTAAAAAATAAAATTTAAAAAATCATTTTTTTTAATTTTTAGATTAATAAATAAAAAAATGATTTAATTTAAAAAAATAAATAAAAAACACATGAGTTTAAATAAACCTGTTTGGAAATTAAGAGATTGGATTGATATTAATAAATTAAATTGGTCTCAATTATCAAAAAATCCAAATGCTATTGATTTACTTATAAAATATCCTAAAAGAATAAATTGGAAAAATCTTTCTTTAAATCCAAATGGAATTGAATTATTAGAAAAAAATCAAGATAAAATTAATTGGTATAATTTATCATTAAATGAAAATGCTATAGAAATAATTAAAAAAAATTTGGATAAAATTAATTGGAATAATTTATCACAAAATCCAAATGCAATAGAATTATTAAAACAAAACCAAGATAAAATTAATTGGTGTTTCTTATCAATAAATCCAAATGCTATTGAATTATTAGAAAAAAATCAAGATAAAATTAATTATGAATTCTTTTCATGGAATTCGAATGCTATTGAATTATTAGAAAAAAATCAAGATAAAATTAAATGGTCTAATTTATCTGAAAATCCTAATGCTATTGAATTATTGAAAAAAAATCCTAATAAAATTGGTTGGTATAGTTTATCAAGTAATAAAAATGCAATGGAATTACTTGAAGTAAATCAAGATAAAATTGATTTTATTGAATTGTCTTTAAATACTAATTATAAAGCAATTGAATTATTAGAAAAGTATTGGTATTATATAAATTATCGTAATTTATCATTAAATCCAAATGCTATCGAATTATTAGAAAAAAAACAAAATGAAATTCATTGGTATAATTTATCTTCTAATCCTTCTATATTTGAATTAGATTATGAAACAATGAAAAATAATAATAAAGAAATTGAAGAGGAATTATTGATTAAAGTTATGGAACCTACAAGAATATTTAGAAATGGTGGTATTAGTTATTTAAAAGAATTATTTGGTAATTAAATAATATAAAAACAAAAAAATGATTTTTATTTTTTAATTTTCATTTTAAAAATGAGTTTAAATAAACCAGTTTGGAAATTAATAAATTGGATTGATATTAGTAAATTAAATTATAGTGGATTATGTTTAAATCCAAATGCTATTGATTTTATTATAAATAATAATATTAAACTTGATTGGTCTTGTTTATCTAATAATCCTAATGCTATTGAATTATTAGAAAAAAATCAAGATAAAATTTATTGGTCTTATTTATCTGAAAATCCAAATGCTATTAAGATTTTAGAAAAGAACCAAGATAAAATTGATTGGTTTTGGTTATCATCTAATCCTAATGCTATTGAGTTACTTGAAAAGAACCAAGATAAAATTAATTGGGTTCAATTATCATCCAATCCGAATGCAATAGAATTAATTGAAAAAAATTTGGATAAAATTAATTGGAATTATTTATCAATGAATAAAAATGCAATTAAAATTCTTGAAGATAACCCTGATAAAATTAGTTGGTTTTGGTTATCGTCTAATCCTAATGCAATAGAATTATTAAAGAAAAATCAAGATAAAATTAATTGGAATAATTTATCTCAAAATCCAAATGCTATTGAATTACTTAAAAAAAATCCAGATAAAATTAATTGGTCTATTTTATCAATGAATAAAAATATTATTGAAATTTTTGAAAAATTTAAAGATAAAATTGAATTAGTTAGTTTATCATATAATCCAAATGCAATTAAGATTATTGAAGAAAATCAAAATGAAATTCATTGGCATCATTTTTCCAGAAATCCAGCAATATTTGAATTAGATTATGAAGCAATGAAAAAAAATAATAAAGAAATTGAAGAGGAATTATTAATTAAAGTAATGGAACCTTCAAGGGTCTTTAAATATGGAGGAATTAATTATTTAAATGAATTATTTGGAAATTAGTTTTTTGTATTGATTTTGATTTAAATTAAAAATAAATTGATTTTTTTTAGTTTTGAATTATATTTAAAAAATCATAATGTCAGTTAATGATGATTTTGATCAATTGATATTTGAAAGAGAAGTTAAAAAAATTGTTGAAGCAATAAAATTTCACAACTCTTCTTCCAATAATTTAATTGAAGTTCATCCTGACATTCTTGATAATTATCTTGAATTTATTACAAGTATTAAAAAGGAACTTGGCAGTAATGTTTCGCATAAAAAATGGAATGCATTGATTAGTTCATATGGGGTCATTATAAAAATTGATGATCAGCATTCTTATTCAATGTATCCTCAATTATATTCAAATGAACATATTCATATGAGGATTGCCAAATATCCTTCTTATATCAGAAGTTCTTAAATAATTTTAATGAAAAAAAAACAAAATTAAATTTTTGTTTTTATTCAAACATTAATTCTAAATATTCATCTCCATATTTTTCAATCATTTTGAATAATCTTGTTGGTTTCATTACTTCTTTAATTAAATCTTCCTCCATTTCTAGATTATTTTTTTTCATTCTATTATAATCTAATTCAAATATTTCCGGATTATTAGAAATATCAGACCAACTTATTTTATCTTGGTTTTTTTCTAATAATTCAATTGCATTTGAATTAAAACTTAAAGAAGACCATACAATCATATCTTTATTTTTCTCTAAAAAATCTATTGCTTTTGGATTACAACTTAAATTAATATCCCAAATCAAATTTTTATTTTTTATTAGATATTCAATTGCATTTATATTGAAATTTAAATTAAAACTATTTATTTTTTTTTTATTTTTAATTAATAATTCCATTGCTTCTGAATTTAAACTTAAATTTGACCAACTTATTTTATCTTGATTTTCAATTAAAAGTTCTATTGCAGATGGATTTAAACTTAAATTTATCCAATTTATTTTATTTGGATTTATCTTTAATAATTCAATTGCCTCTTTACTTGTATTTGTTGATAATGAATACCAATCTATTTTATCTGGATTTTGCTTTAATAATTTAATTGCAGATGGATTAGTTGATAATGCTGACCAATCAATTTTATCTTGGTTTTTTTCAAGTAATTCAATTGCATTTTCATTATAACTTAAATAACTCCAATTTATTTTTTCTGGATGTTCCTTTAAATAATCAACTGAATTTTTATTTTTATTTATAAATTTAAAATTTAATTTTTCAATTTTTATCCAATTTCTAAATTTCCAAATAGGTTTATTTAAACTCATTTTTAATCTTCAATTTTAAATTTATAAATCATTTTTTATTTAAACATTAAATTAAAATTAAATAATAATTTATGAAACTATTTCTATTTTTCTTATTTTCTCTATTTTATAATTCTTATGGTTTTGCCTCTAATTATATTGAACTAAATACTAAATTTAATGGTATTTCTTTAAATAAAGGTATTAGACATTTACATATGCCTGAACATATTAAACATACTCATCTAATTGGTGCTCCTTTATTTGATATTCATTCTGTTTCTCATCCAATTTATTATAATAATATTACTAATATTTATTTTACTTGTTCTGTTATGAATTTACATAAAATGTTTGTAAAAATGCATACTAAATATATAAATAGATGTGAAATGAATTTTTATATAAATAATAAAGAATTTATTACATTACTTATAACTTTGACACCTGATTTAAATAACAATACATCACATTATTTTAATTTAAAAGTTATTCCAAATGAAAAATTATTATTATTCTTACCAATTATTAAAATTTTCTTTCAATTATCAATGTTTATATCAATTAATGAAGATAAATTATTATTTTATAATAATCATAATCATCATAAAATTAAATTTATTCCAAATTTTAATAAATATAGAAAATTTGTTTTTTCCACTAAAAAATAATTATTTTAATTTTATAAATAAATGACAATGTCTTATTTCTGGTATTGATCTATGTTCCTTTTTATTTATTCTAAATATTATATCATAATATTTAGGACTAAAAATTTTATATACCATTTTTCTATAAGTAATCATATTACAATTTTGTAAATCCCATATTATCCAATGTGATATTGATTTATCTAAATCATATGGAAATTTATTTATTGTTATATGTATTTTTTTATTTTGTAATATTTCTTTTATTATATATTCATAAAAATTATTATATTTTATCATTATATTTTTTCTAAATAATTTATATTTTTTTTCTATTTCAGGTTTTCTATATAATTGTAAATTTCTATTTTTTAATTCTTTCCATAAAAGCATTTTATTATATATAAATTTTTTATTTATATTTTTGTAAAAAATAATGTATTATTTTATTTATAAATTAAATAAAATTGATTATTATTTTGATAAATATAAATTTTAAAAAAATGAAGGAAAATTTATTTGATTGGTTAGGATGGAGCAAATACATCGAATTAGTTTTTGATGTATATTTTGATGTCATTGATAACTATGATACATATTTTTATGAATTATTAGTTATAGTTGATAATCACATTCTAAAATTAAAAGAAAAAAAGATTTGTTAAAAAATAAATTTAAAAAAAACAAAATTAATTTTTTGTCATAAAAACTAATTTAATCTTTCATTTTCATTTATTTTTATTTCTTCTAAAACTATACTATTATTTCTTATAAATATTTTATTATTTAATAATATTCTTATCACAATTGCAACAGCTATTTCATTATAAATAACTTTAGATATAGCTATATCCAATTGAGTAATAGAAACGATTATCATTATAGCATTTTTTAATGAACATAAAAACCATAATGATTGTGCGTAAATTTGCAATTCTAATTTTCCAAAATCATTTATTTCCTTTTTATCTATATTGAATATATTGAAATAAACAATAGGATTTGCATACTCATATATTAAAGTATAACAAAATTCTATTGTGAATATTATAAAATGTAATAATAAATATTTATTAAATGAATTAATTTGAACTCCTATTATATATAATTCATTAGAATATCCTATTTTAAGTAATTTTTTATCTGCATTTAATGTTATTATTATAATTATTGCAATTACCAATAATAAATTAAAAAAAACACATATTTTTATTTTTTTATTTATTGCTAAATTCATCATTTATTAACAATTATAATTTTTATTATTTAAAGATTATTCACACAATTAATGATAATGATAAATAAATTTTTTATTATTACTCTTTTATTTTCTTTTGATTATTCTATTAATGCTTTTCAAACTTTAACTAGACGCGACCTAGTAATTTATTCTCCTTTAATTACTGGTTATTATAAAAAAAAAGCTTTTGCTAATAATATTAATGATTTACCAATTTCTGTTATTGGTGGTTCTGGATATTTAGGTAGTGATTGTGTTAAACTACTTTCAAATAATAGAATTAATGTTCGTTCCATTTCTCGTAATCCTGTTAAATTTAATGAATTTAATAATAATTATATTGAATATAAAGAAGGTGATGTAACTAATTTTAAACAACTTTCTGATGTTCTTAAAGATAGTAGCGCAGTTATTTATGCTGTAAATGCAAAAAAAAGAAATAAAGATGAAACTAATTCACAATCTTATTCAGATACTTGTGTAGTGGGTTTAATTAACACAGCTAATATTTGCATTAATTATAATATTCCAAGATTAATCGTTTTTTCTGCTTCTTGTATTTCTTGTAATGAAAATCCTACAAATAAAGTTGATAAAATTTGTGGTCTTAAATGTGAACATTGTAATGCTAAATTAGAAGGTGAAAAAGGAATTAAAGAATTATTTGCAAATTCTAATCATAAATCCGCTTATACTATTATTAGAACTGGTTTATTAACTACTGGTGAAAAACGAGGAGTTCAAGAAATTGAAATTAATCAGGATTACAGTAAATCAGGTATGATTTCACGTATTGATTTAGCAGATTTAGCAATTAATTCTATTAATAATCCTAATACTAAAGATACAACATTTGAAGCTTATTATAGAGATACAATTCAACCAATAGATGTAAAGAAAAGTTTAACATCTTGTATGGAATTAGGCAAATCTTTAGAAGAATGTTTTTTTGGTAGTTATTATAAAAATTCTAAACCTAAAAATATTGATGAAGCAATTAAAGCACCTATTAAAGATACATTATTTGCTACTGGTAATGAAATGAATGGTAAATCTTGGAATGAATTATTCCAAAATCTCAAAAAAGATAAAGATGAAAGTTTTGATTTATATAATATTAATAATGGTTTGATTTAATTTATTTAAGTATAATTTGCATTTATTTTTATAATGTTATTTAAATTATTTTTGATTTTAAATATTTTTTTTCATTCTTATTCTTTTGATATTTCCAGAAGATTATTTGTTTTTAAAAATTTAAATAATATTATTAATAATAATTTTAATAATAAAGCTCTTATTATTGGTTATGATAATATAGGTTTTGATGTATATAAAGAACTTAAAAAATATAATTATAAAACTACTATAACTACTACTAAATCTGCTAGAATTTCAAAAATTCAAGATAATTTTAATTCAATTGTTGTAATTCCTCAAATGGAAGTTGGAAAAGATGAAATTTTTAGAACTGTTATTAATAATAATGATTTAATTATTATTTCTGATATTATTTCTATTTTTAGTATTCATACCTTTGTTCGAACTTGTCAAAGAGTTGTTAATGCTATCAAAGATAAAAATAAAAAAACTATTGTTTGTCTTATAAGTAGTTGCAATATTTATGGTGCTCATACTGATGGTGCAGTTGTTAATGAAAATTCAGAAATTGTAAATCAACCATTTGAAGAAAATAATAATAATTGGAAAATTAATCATTTAAGCAATTCTAAAGCAATTCAACTTGGTGAAAATTATTTATTAGAACTTGCCAAAATTAATAATAATATCAAACCAATTATTTTAAGAACCAGTAGTATTTGGAATAAAGAAATACAAAAAAATAATTTTAAATTTAATTTTAATAAACCTTATTTAAAAAAAATTGCTAATAGTTATATGAGTTTAAGTTATACTGATGATATTGCTAAATCTATTTTATATCTGGCTAATAATAATTATTATGGAATTTATAATTGCGTTTCTAATTCCTTCTTAAGAAAAAACTTTTATAAAAATATTATTTGGACTAATAATGTAAATAATACTGATTATAATGATAATTATTATTCAACTGATATAAATCCTTTATTACCAAATGCTCAACGTTATAATATGATTGTTGATAATTCAAAATTAAAAAAATTACTTTGATTTTGTAATTTTTAAATATTCTGTTTCTTCATCTAATTCAACTTTTATAAGATAATTATCTATTTTTATTTTTACATATTCATCAGTTAACTCATCAATTTTACCTGATTTATAATATGATGATAATTCTTTTCCAATAAATTTTAAATCTTTCTTTACTAAATCTAAATTGTCCAATATTATTTCACAATAAGTTGTATAATTATCTTTATCAATATTATCTTGACTTTCAACATATTCCATTAAATTATAAATATCAGTTGCTTGAGCTCCATAATATTCCATTAAGTTTTTAATATAAATTATAACTTATAAAAATAAATCATTTTTTATTTAAAATTAAAATATATAGATTTATATGATATGAATTCTATTTTTATAAATAATTTTATTGATTTATTAAATAATAATATTAAAAATAAACAAAATCAAATTGAAAACTTATATAAATTAAATAAGTTATATCTCAATTCTTTAATTATTCATAATAAAGATTTTATTAATCTTGATGAAATTACTATTAATAACAATATTATTACTAAATATTTATATTATTTATTTATCTATTTTACTGATTATAATAAACAAAAAATTCCAATTGTTTCATTTGAAATTCAAAATAAAATTATAGAATATTTAGAATTTAATGATATTATTATTCAAAAATTAAATGATGAAATTAATCAAAATTTAATAATTAGAAATAATTATTTCTAAATTAAATTGTATTATTTATTTTCTAATAAAAATAAAATTGATTATTATATCTTTATAATTTATTAAAAATATGCTTTATTTTTCAGAGATTATTTGTCTTTCTGTTGATATTCGTAAAATTATTAATCATCATATATTTTCTAATTCTAAAATTTCATATAAAGAGATTGTTTATGAAAATGTTGATGAAGATTTATTAGAACATAATATTGGTCTTTTAATTTCTGATAAACTTAATGGCGATTTAATTTCATCATTTGATACTGAATGTTATATATTATTAGATGATGAATATATTGTTTATATTTATTGGACTTATCAATTTGATAATAATTATAATGATTGTATAATGACTTTTAATATTACTATTTATTAGTTATATACTATCATAAAAATGAAAAATTAATTTTTTATTTTTGTATTATTTTTTAAATAAATAATTAAAAATTGATTTATTATTAATTATTTATATTTTAACAATGAACGATACTGAATACATTCAAAATAATGTTGGACAATACATTCGTTATTATATGAATGGCAGTTTTACAACTGGTTCTTTTGATAATATTGATAATTTAGCCAATATTATCAAAAATATTTCAGGTTGGGAATTGATTGATAAATACAATCAAAGCTATGATATCATATGCGGAAAGAAACATTTCACTTTATCTTATGAAATATTGGAAAATGACGATATTAAGTTTAATGTTCGTTTTAGCAGAGTTTAAATAGCTAAAAAAAGAATTTTTTAAAGACAGAATTAATTTTTGTCATTTTTATGTATTAATTTATAAAAAAAATAATTAAAATTGATTTTATTTTTAATATTAATTTATAAAAATGCAGGTTCAATATTCAGAAGAAGATTGTAAAAATCTTTTAACTATTGCAAAAGAAATTGCTAGTCGCATAATTATTCTTAAACGATGCAGTAATAATGCAATGTTAATCAAAACTGCTTTCATCCATGTTAAAAATATGGAATTGTCAACTGATTACAGAGGAATTGCTATGATATTAGAAACAACTTTTGAAACTCGAAATGATCGAAAGATATTTGAGTTTATGAATTCTCGATATTACATCAGTCATCAGTTTTATAAATTTTTCAATTTGGATTTCGTCGAATATACTATTGAAATTACATTGGATGAATGATAATATTATTTTTTATGACAAATATTAATTTTTTGTCTTATTTGTATTGATATTTATTTTTTTTAATTAAAATTGATTTTATTTTTTAAATAATTTTAAAAAATGAATATTGATAATTCTTTGAAAAATCGATATGATTTTCATATAATTGTTCGAGAAATCATTAATACAATCATAAATCTCAAAAAAAATTCCAATGATTTAATGTCTTTAAATACAAAATATATTCTATTGTCTGATATGTGTAATGCAACAGATTACAGAAGTATTGAATTATATTTAAATGTTAAAATGTATCATTCAAATGATAAAATATTATTTGATTATATGAATTCAAGGATTTGTATGTATCATAATATTTTTTCTGAAAATGATATTTCTGCTGTTCAATATACAATAGAGTTTTCAATGGAAGACTTTTGATTTTTATATAAATAAAAATACAATAATTAAATTTTTGTATTAAGATATTTAAAAAAATAATAAAAATGATTTATTTTTTATTTTAATTTTTCATTAAAAAATGGATGAAAAAGATTTTTCTTCAATTGTCACTGCAATTATATCTGCTATTGATTGTCTTTTCAATAAAGAAATGGTTATTATCGAAACTGAAACAATTGAATTATATAATGTTTGTAATTCTATTGATTATGATATGATTGCAAAAAAAATGCATGTTCCATTAAATACAAAAATTAATGGAATATTTGGAATTCGATTTAGAAATTGTTTATTTCGAATTTCACGTTCTATTTTATCATCAAATAAAGAAAAAACAATTGTATATTATACAATCGAACTTGTTCTAGATATCATTTTATGATTATCTATTACATATAAAAATAACGAATTAGTTTTTGTTATTTATTCATCATAATATAATTGAATTACTTCAACTGTTTTTGATGTTATATTATCCTTATCTAACCAATAATCAATTGTATTTTTTAAAGAATTTAATCTTTCATTCCATTCCTTTTTTTTATTTTTATTTATAATTGTTGTTCCTGTTTTTGTTATACTCCAACATGAACCAATTTTCTTTTCTTTAGTATTATATCCATCTGGATTAAATCGAATGAATATTAATGGAATATGATTAACATCTTGTGATAATTGCATTAATCTTTTATTTTCACATGTGCAATCATATTTAATATGTTGATTTTCATCAATTTCTACAATTATAATTTGATATCCTAAATCTATTAAAATATCTGGTCTTCTTCTAGAACAACCTTCTTTAATTATTTTATCACTTACAATATCTATATCTGGAAAATTTTCTTTTACAAATTCTAATACAGCTCTTTCTTTTGTTTTATAATTTACAGCAACTGGTTTTGATGGAAATAAATACATATAACATCTAACACAATAACCATCATATTTATCTAATACACGAGTTCCACATAATTCTGTTTTACATACAGGATGAACTATATCACTTGCACCATCAGGCATACAAGTTTTGCAAAATCTGGGTTTTTTATCATTTTCTAAACCAAAACAAGCTCTTTTATCCATACATATTTCACATTTATAATTTGATAAATCTTTAAATCCTTCAGGTGCACAACCTTTACAAAATCTTTTTATATATTCTTCAGGGTCTCCAAAATTAGCTCTAATTTTATTACATTTTTCACACATTTTATGTGTATCACTCATTTCATCTGTTTTACAATCTTTACAATGAGTTTTTTTTCCATTTAATCCATAAGTTGGAACTTTTTCACAACAAACTAAACATCTTGGAGTTAATACATTAACCATTTCTTCTAATTTGTGATCAATACAATATAATGCTTTTGTTTCACCTTTAATATTATATAATGCATTTTTTTTACATTCTAAACATTTTGATTTTTTTATATTTATCATTTCTAACTCTTTACATCCAAAACATCTTGTTGGAATAGTATCATTTTCAAATCCATAAGATGGAAATACTTTATTGCATTTATTACATTTTTTAGAACGAATATCTTTCATATCTGATTTTTTACATTTATTACAATATACAATTTCAGGTTCATTTTCATAACCATACAGTGAATTTGTTTTTTTACAATTATTACAAATACGACGCATCATTATCAATTCTTTATAATTTAAATTTTAAATAAAATAAAAATCATTTTTTTCTTATAAATTCGATAAAATTCTATTATAAAGATAATCAACTAAATTTTCCCATTTATAATTTGTTAATATATGTTGTCTTCCTCTATATCCTTGTTTTTCTGCTAATTCTGGATTACTTAAATATTTCCAAAATGCTTCAGCAAATTCACTCGGATTTCCTATTTCTGCTATTCCTCCAATTCCATTACTTTTATTATCCAAGTATAAATTTATACTTGGTTTAATTATTGTTGATATATTTTCATTTAAATATTCTCTAATTCCTCCAACATATGTTGCAACTTGTGGTTTTGCAAGAGCTAAATGCTCAAAAGGGGTTAATGAATATCCTTCTCCTGACGCAGTATTAACCCCTATATCGCAAGCGTTGTATAAAATATTAATATCCCTGTCAGAGAGACTTTGAGGGTTTGGTATAGATACAATAGTATTTTTAACATAATCAAGTGGAACATCACGAAATTTAACTTCGCTTTCAATAACATCAGCTAAATTCCAATAACCATCAACAGCTGTTCCTACAACTAATTTAACAGGTCTAGAAGTATGTTTATTAATTTTACAGTCATTTTTAGTTAATTTCTTTGTAATATTTACATGATAATGACGTTCAACAAATTCAACCCAAGCTATAATATTAATATCCCATTGTTTTCTAGGTTGATTACGATTTAAATTAAGAACCATAAAATCATTTGGATTATAATTAAAATAATAACGTGCTATTTCTTGATCTATTGGATAATATAATTTATGATCAAAACCATGAGGAAACACATAAATTGGCATTGATTTCTTAATACCAATTTTATAAGCAATTTCTTTCCAATAAGGTGTAAAAGCAATTATTGCATCATAAAATGTATTTAATAATTGAATGTATTCTTTTTTTTGATATCTATAAACTTGATCCATATATGAAACTAATTTAAATCTATGTCGTTCATTTCCACATTCATTTATAATGGTTGCTGTTAAACTAGTAGTAATCATAGCATCATTAAATATAATAATGATATCTTGAGGATGTTTTTTTATATAATCTCCAATTTCTTTTTCTCCAAAACCCGAACGTTTTGGTTCTTCATTTGCATATGCATCATGAATTATTACATTTTTAGGAATATCGCCACGAATTACATCTTGACCATTATTATGATTAAAATTTTGAAAACCATATACTGTTAATTCTATATCCTTATATTTACCTAAATATTTAGATATATAATACATAACACGACTATAACCATTTGTTTGTATAGGATGAGTTCCACACCACATTATACGTTTTTTACCATTTAAACTGGGAAACCACCATCTTTTGTTTTCTATTTGATTATTTTCCATATTATAAGTAATTCTTATAAATCCTTTAAATTAATTTTATATTTAAGGAAAACTTAAAAATAATTATTTCTAAAAAGAAAATGGAATTTGTTAAAAATCTATTAAATTCTTATAATGATACTTTAATTATTAAGATAGGTATTACTGAAGATTATGATATTACATATTTATTTAATAATATTGTTATGAAATATGGTGGTAATTATTTATTATGTGATACTAATAGAGAAAAAATAGCTAAAATTAACGAAAATTTTGGTTCAAACAGTCAAGTTTATATAGAAGACCCATTTATATTTATTAGTCATGTTAAAGATATTGTAAAAAATAATCGTAATTATCAAAAATTAAAATTACATATTATTATTGATTTATATGATAATAATTTAACACCTATTCAAAATGCCAATAATTATCTTAATATATATTTTATTATTAAATGTTTATTAATTAATGGTTCCCAAATATTAATTAATAATGCTAATATATCAGAATTTATTAATATTATAAAAAAAGAATTTAATAATAATTATTCTATATTTGAAGATAACAATTATCTTCTTATTAATTTCTAATAATTATATTTGAATATATAATAATAAATTACAAAATTACATGTAAAACTCATTAAATATAAAATTTTTATATTGGATAATTTAAAATTTGTATAATAATTTATTGTTTTTAATTGTGAATTCTGAAAATTACAATAATAATTTCTTGTATAAGGTCTAACAAACATCTTTATATTCAATTATAAAAAATTAATTTATAAATTATCCCATACTGATTGACATCATATCTAACCATAAATAATCTTCTATAACAATATCTTTTCGAAGTTTAATTATATTTTCATTATTTTCATATTTAAAACTTGCATATTTCATTCCCTTTATATCACTTACACAAAGTATTATTTCATCTGAATCAGGTATTTTAAAATAATTACCTTGTAAATTAAATTCACTCATTTTTATTTATAATTTAAAAATTTAAATTCATTTTTTATTTTTTAATGTGTTAAAATAAATGGAAATTTATGAAAATTGATTTTTTATTTTTTAATTAATACTAAAAACAATGGAATTAAATACCGAACAACAGTTGACTGAAATATTATCTCGCCATGTCAGGCGGAATTTATCAAAATGCAAGCTGTATACAAATGAATTCTTTCATTATTTTGATTTCATTTTGGATGGAAATATTATTCCTAACTTTGAGGATAAGAATTTTCAAGATGCTTTTCAAGTGCGTTTCATAAAAAAAATAAGCGAAAATAAATATCGCATATTTTGCACAAAGTTCATTCTATTGATTAAATGGTTTCGTTCATATGATGATGTTTATAATGAACATATGATTATGTTTGATTATCAAATAGTTAAACGACGGGATTGAATTTTAGCATCTTTGAAGTAACGACAAAATTAATTTTTTGTTATTTAACTTGTATTTAATTATATAAATATTTATAAAAAATGATTTGTTTAAATTTTAATTTAATTTAACAATATGAACGATCAACAGTTGGTTAAGAATGTTATTGGAGATATTGAGTTTTATATGTCTCAAATGAAAAACTTGAACCATAAGAAAATGGAAGAATGTGTTGGACGCTATCATGTGAAGAATTCAGAGATTTTTCCGGATATCAATGAGTTATTTAGTGAAACATTTCAGGTTACTCGCGTGTATATTGGTTTTAATACCTATCGTATTATATGTGAGAACATGACGGTTACAATGAATTGGGATTACATTCCATATCAGAGTAAACAATTTGGTGAACTAATATTTATCAAGATGACTTATTCGATTTCATTGGATTGATTTAATTTAAATAATTATACAACAAAATTAATTTTTTGTTATTTTTTAATTTATTTAAGAATTATTTAAATATCTTTTTTATGTTATACATCATTAAATTATTTATTATTCTTTCAAATATTATTAGTTCTAATAGTTCATTTGAATTAGGACTTTGGCGCGGTTTTACACAAATTTATACTAGAAATCAATATAATAATTTGGATTTTTCAAAACCTTTTATTTCTACATATAATCAAAATTATTCTTATGATATAAATAAATTAAATTTTTATTTAAATTATAAAAAAAATTATATTTTTAATGACAATAAATTAAAACTTAAATTATTATCAAATGATAATTTTGGTGGTGTTTATATTGATGTAGATAAAAATTCTAATATTAATTTTAATAATCAAATTAATTTTTTTTATGATTCCATGCGTTCTATTATTAATATTAATTATTTTTTAAATAATCAATCTAAATTTCAATTAAATTATATTACTATTACTGGTTTACGTTGTGGTTTAATTAAAACTTATAAAATTAGAAGAAATCCATTAAATATTTCTTCATTAGTTTCTAAATTAAAAAAATGGAATTATTGTAAATCTACATTTATTAATACTAAAAATATTTATAATAAAGAAATTACTGAACATTATAGTTATGATTATGAATATTTTTTTAAAAATACAAATTATCTTTCTGCAATTTTTATTGATAAACTTGTAATTTCTATTCCTGAAACTATTGATGATAATAAACCTTTTTCTATGATTTATGGTTGTTTAATGACTGAAAATTGTTATAAACAATTAAATTTAAATTATAATTTTAATGGTCAATTAGTATCTCTTGAATTAAATGAATATGAACCATTCAATTTTACTAAAAAAATAGATAATTTTCTTGAAAGTTTTAAATTTAAATTAAATATTTTAAAAAATAAAACCATTTCATTTCGCAATAAGGAATTGTAGTTTCATCATTATCACCTCTAATTAATTTAATCATTTCTGGATTTTTTAAATAAAGGCTAGTGTATAATGTTTGATCTTCTCCTATAAAATAATCATTTTTCATATAATCAATTAATATTACATTATAAAATTCATCTATCATTTTTCTTAAATTTATTTCATTTCCTATAATAAATCCTCCACCAATTTTATTATCTATATATCTAAATTTTTGATTATATGGGTCTTTTAAATCTTCTTCTGTAAAATTATAATCAATATTTAACATATATATCTTATCTTCTTTTAATCTTTCCACATTTGGAAAACCTTTCTTTAAATACTTTTCTATATATACTTTATTTCTTACATATCCTATATCAATCCAAGTAAAATAGTTAGTTTTATATGGATTTAAATCCATTGCTTTTTCTATAAATTTTAATTTTTCATTCCAAATCATATATAATTCAGGAATTCGCAAATTAGGAAATTTAACATTCATATGGTCTCTGGCATAATCTTTTTTATAATAATCAATATATTTATAATTATAAAAATCTTCTATTGAAGTTATTATTATAAATGTTTTTGTTTTATAATTTTCTCTTAATTTTTTTATTAAATCATATGTATCTATTGATGTAAAAATTATAATATTTTTATCTAAATTTAATAATAAATTACTCATCCATTCAATATAATCAGTATTATATTTATTTTTATTAATTCTAAAATAAGCAGTTATTAATGTTATATCATCCATTTTAATTAATATTTAAGTAAATCTTTTTATTATTTATATATAATAATGGATAATATAGCTGATTGTGATTATAGAATTATTTGTATGGATAGTTCTAATTGTTCTTATCAAAATAACACTATTTGTGATTTTTATATTGATTTAGATGAACCTTTAAGAAATGTTTTTAAAATTAATGTTATTACGATTTTGTTAAATATTCCTAATAATTCTACTCTTAATAATAATCTCGAAACTATTAATATCGATTTAAATAATTATCGACGTCTAATTTCTAAACATTCTACTGCTATTGATGGTGTTAGAAATAATTTATACTATTTTGATAATTTAATTATTGAAAAATCAGATACTACAGCTGGTGGTAATTCAACTATTAAAAATGATTATAATAGTGCTGATACTATTTACTATTTAAATCCATTGGAACCTCAATTAAAACGATTTTCTATTCGTTTATTTGATAAAAATGATTTAATAATTGCCAAATCTAAAATTAATAATTTTATCATTAAATTTGGTGTTTATTATAATAATAAAAAAACTACTCGTCTTTAACTATAATATCTTGCTCTTTTTACTTCTGATAAATTAATTCTTTTTATATTTTCATCAATTGGTTTTGTATCTACTTCACTATCACTTGATGAACTTTCATCATCATCTGAACTTAATAATTCAGGTTTTTTTTTATTAATTCCTTTAAAATTTGATGCATCAATAAAATCATCATCTGTTTCTTCTTCATCTTCTTCTAATAATTCCTTAATTTCTTGTTTTTGTTCTTGTGGAACTTCTTGTGGTGGTTTTACTGATAATTCAATTGGTTTTTCTTCTTTTTCCTCATTTAATTCTATTTTAACTTCCTCTAATACTTCTGTTTTTTCTTCTTCTTGTGTAATTTCTTTTGGTAATTCTTTAGGTAATTCTTTAGGTAATTCTTTAGGTTGTTCATTTGATTGTTCTTTAGGTCGTTCTTTAGGTAATTCTTTAGGTAATTCTTTAGGTTGTTCATTTGATTGTTCTTTAGGTTGTTCTTTAGATAATTCTTTAGGTAATTTTTCAGGTTGTTCCTCATCTTCTTCATCGTCTTCTTCTTCATATTCGCTATCATCTTCATCATCATCCTCTTCTTCTTCATCATCCTCTTCGTCATCTTCTTCTTCCTCATCATCATCTTCTTCATCGTTCTCTTCTTCTTCACCTTGATAATTATCAATGTCTATTTTTGGTTCAATAGGAATTGTATTAGATTTATTGTTGTTATCATACATATCTAATATTTTTTCAAATGGAATAATATCTCTAATTGTATTTTTAATTATTTTTCTAATGTTTTTTTCAATTAGATTTAAATGATATTGTTTTTCAGCAGATTTTAAATTTTTGGTTGAAAATAAATAAACATTTTTCCAACAGAAAATGCTAACATTAATTAAACATTTATGAATAAAATCATAAGATTTTATAATATCAATATTATTTTTATCTAATTTAAATTTACCTTCAATTTTAAGTTTAATATCAATAATAATAATTTTTTCTAATAATTTATCTAAATATTTACATTTGGTTTTTTTAATTAATTCATTATATTCTTCTTTAACTTTATTATTATTCCATCCTTTAATATTAATTAATTCTTGTTGAAATAATTTAATATTCATAGATGTATCATTAAAAATTTTATAAATTCTTTTTGCAATAGGAATTGAAAAAATATCTAATAAATGTTCTATATATTGTTTTTTGGTATCTAATAAAACTTCCATAAGGTTCTTATAAATTCTTTATGTCTTTTATTTAAATAAAAATTGATTTTTATTTTTATAATTATCTTTAAAAAAATGTTAAGATATATTAGATTTGATTATTCATTTAAAAATAAATATAAGATATTATTATTATTTTCAATTAATTTAATATTGGTTATATTGATTTATAATATAATCATTAATAATTCTATTTCAAATAATGATATTTCAAATTTTATAAATCAAATTAAATTAACATCAAAACAATTTAAAGAAAAAGATTTAGAATTTCAAAAGGAATTAAAAATATTTACACCTTTTAACATTTAAAACGCCGATTTTTCTTACTAAAAATGATATAAGAATTAAACGATTACATAATATGTAAAGATGGTTTTATACCAACCAGTTGATTTACCCTTTGAAAAATGGTATTATTGAATTGATTACTATGTTATCAGAACATTAAGCGTAAGCGAGCTAATCAATTCACAAAAAAACGAATTCATACATAGTCCACGCTATGTTATAACCAAATTTTTACACCTTCTAACCGGCGTTTTAAATGTTAAAAGGTGTAAAAGGTGTAAAAGAATTATGGAATTATAATTTTGAAGGAATACCAATTATTTCTCCTATTAAATTTTAATTTTTTACTATTTAAATAAAAAAATGATTTTTATTTTTATAATTATCTTTAAAAAAATGTTAAGATATATGAGATTTGATTATTCAGTTTCAAATGTAAATTCATTTAAAAAGAAATATAAGATATTATTATTATTTTCAATTATTTTAATATTGGTTATATTGATTTATAATATAATTATTAATAATTTTTCAAATAATGAAATAAAAATAATTTCAAAGAATTCAAGAAGAATTATCAATAATTTAGATAATTATACAGAAACTATGAGTGAATTTATTGTAAATAATAATAATTATAATTCTATTTCAAATAATGATATTTTAAATTCTATAAATGAAATTCAATTAGAATTAAAAGGATTTAAAGAGAAAGAATTGGAATTTCAAAAAGAACAATTGGAAGTTCAAAAGGAATTAAAAGGATTTAAAGAAAAAGAATTGGAATTTCAAAAAGAACAATTGGAAGTTCAAAAGGAATTAAAAGGATTTAAAGAAAAAGAATTGGAACTTCAAAAAGAACAATTGGAAGTTCAAAAGGAATTAAAAGTATTTAAAGAAAAAGAATTGAATATTCAAATTAGAAAAAATGCAATTGAATTTCTTGAAAAGAATTATGGAATTATACCAAGAGATTATAATTTAGATTTCTTTATAAATAATAATAATTGTATTAAACAATTACTAAATTTAGATATTGATTTATTTTCATTATTATTAAATATTGATTATGAAAATTTAACAGTTTCATTTAATTACTTTAATGAAAATAAAGATTATTATAATTATAATAAAAATAAATTATTAGCTAATTATTATGAAAATATTATAAATAATCCTATTTATAAAATTCTTAAAAATAAATTAAAAATTAATTATTCATATAATTTTGAAGAATTAAATATGTATCCCAATATTATGTATAACCAAATTCAATATTATAACAAATTAAATATTATTGAAGAAAATAATAAATATTTTAATTATATTGAAAATATCACTAATAAATATCCATATAATCAAATATGTAATATTAATAGTTATAATTATACATTATATTTGTTTAAATTAGTTTATAATTATTATTCTTTTTGCTTAAACGATTATATGACTGGTCAATGTTATTATAGAATGTTTGATTGTTATTATTGTTCATATGATAATTTAGCTAATTATATTAGAATATATATTAGCAATATATATTCTAATTTAGCTTACAATAATATAGTTCTTTATCAAATAATTAATTTATTTCAATTTAATTATATTAAAATTTATAATGAATATGAGTATATAAAGCAATTAATAAATTTAGAAGGAATACCAATTATTTCTCCTATTAAATTTTAATTTTTTTTTATATATATAATAGAATGTCCAAATTTTATTATTTAATTGAAGATTTAGATGTTACTAATGATAATATTCCGGATGGTGTTTTAGTGCGACAATTTAAAATTGATAATAAAAAAAATATGTTTATTTATACTAAAAATAATTATTTATCAAAAGAAGTTTTAGAAAAAATTATAAATGATATTTTAAAATCAAATAGTAAAACTGATATTAAGCCAATTTTAGTATCTCATAGAGTTATGAATAATATTAAAAATAAACTTGTTCCAAATGATGAAATACCTAGAGTAATTATTAGCAAAAGTTCGGTGTTTGCTCATTTATTACATAAAAAACCAATAGACATTAATAAATTAGTGAAAGATTTAAATAAAATATTTAAATAATTATAGATATAATGATGAAAAAAACCAAATTTTATTATTTAATAGAGCCATTAGATATCGATGGAGATAAAAATCATGATGGTTTTTTAATAAGTCAATATAAAATTACTAAAAATAATCATAAAATTTTTACTAAAAATAAATATATGACTTTTAAAGCTTTTAATGAATTTATCAAAGATTTTAAACATAAATCATTACTTAAATTTAAAGGAGGTAATAACGCTATTCCACAACAAAATCAAAAAATTATTGTTATGAGCAATGAAGAATACAATAATTATATGAATAATAGAGGTAATAATCAAAATAATAATCAAATTCAAAATAATCAAACACCACCACCTGTTATTATTCGTGAAACTGAACAAAGAAGTTCATTTGGCTCTTCAATCGCACAAGGCTTTGGATTTGGTGCTGGTTTTTCATTTGCGGATAATGCAGTAGATGCATTATTTAATTGGTAATTTTTTATTTTTTTAACAGTTATTAATAGTAATAAATGAGTTTTTCAAAACCTAAACCCAGATTAGATTTAGAATATTATAGTAATTTATATATATCAAATTTTTTTAATAATAAGAAAATTTTATATAATTTGTTAGAAGATAATAATATAAATTATTTTATTGCAGATAAAATATGGAATTTAGAGCATACAAATTTAAATAATAATAATTATACATATTGGACAGATGGCGGTTTATTATGGTTTTATTCTTTAAATAAAAAGAAAATTAATTATACAGAAGAAGAATTATTAAGTATTATTCAATGTAATTTAAGTTTTGATTATATATTTAATGATATATATCAATTAAAGAAAAAAACAAAAAAATTATATAAAATAGCAATTGAAATTCAAAATTTCATTAAAACAACTCTTAAAATTGACACTGAAATTGAAACTACAAATTTTATATTTGATACTAATTTTAATTTTGATAATTACAATGATGTTTATGAAAAAAATAAAAAAGCTTTTTATAATATTAAATTAATTTTTAAAAATGATAAAAATAAAATTTTAAATAATAAAACAGTTGTTGAATTTAATTTAGAATATATACTTCCTAATAATATTACTAATGATATATTTGATATAAATAGTATTAAAAAAAATTATATAAATATTCCAAAAAATAATACATATAAAAATAATGAAAAACCACTTAAACTTCTTAAAAAATTAAATAGATTTAATGAATTGGGTTTAATGACTTATAGTTATATTAATGGTTTAAAAATTGATATTTATGCAGGTTTTAATACTGAAAAAATGAGACAAACTTATTTTATAAAACATTTTTTAAGTAGTCAAACTAAATTTAAAAAATATTTTGAAAATCTTTTAACAATTTATAAAAATATATTTAAAGATACTATTAAATATAATAATCGTTTTATTCAAACTGTTGAAGAATTAATTTATACTAATACAATTAATAATTATGAAAAATTTATTAGTTCTATTAATAATTATTTTATAATTAAAATAAGACCTGCTCTAAATACATTTATAAATGAAATAAATGAAGAACTTACTAAATATAATGTTAAATTATTTATTGTTGGTGGTGATGCAATGCGACGTTATGATAATAATATTTCACCTACAAATGATATTGATACAAAATTATATCTTAAAAATATATCTGATGATCCAGATAATTTTGAAAAAATAAAAGATAAAATTATGATTATACTACATGATAATATAATTAAATTAAGAAATTATTTTGAAGATAATAAAGAAAATTATTATAATGAACTATTATTATTTCAAAAGGAAGGTTTGGATTTTTTAACATTGAAAAAAAATAATATAGAGTTTTCTGTAGAAGAATTGAAAAATAGTTATCAACATTTTTTAATTCATGAAAGTAAGAAAAAAACAGTAGATTTTTTTATAGATTTATTATCATTTGGATTACGTTTTTTTATTAATGTATATGATACATCAAATCCAAAAGAACCTATTTTATTAAATAAACATAATCATTTATTACAAATATTAGATATTGGTATTCAAGATAATTATGAATTTAAAAAAAAATATTATACAGATAAATTTGGTGTTGCAATTGCATCATTGGAATTTTTATTAAAAGATACTGAAAATTTATATGAATATGAAGATGATGCTTTAAGAAGAATTTCTAATTTTAAATATATTAAAGATATTAAACGTTATAATCGTTTATATGATATATATAGTTCTAATATTGAAGCTATAGATGAATATGCTGATGTAAAAAAATTAAATGGATTATCAAATGATATAATGGAATTAATAAATAAATATAAAAAATCAATAGCTTTTGAATTATATGATTTTATTTTAATTAAAAAATTATTAAAAAATCCTGAAAAATTAAAAGAAATTTCTAAATATCCAATTTTATTGAAATTTTTCACTGATATTTCAGAATCAAATATTAATTTACCAAATGAAAATATAAATGAAATAGATAATAATTATAAAAAATATAATTTTAGAAATTCTAAAAATCCAATTATACTTAAATATTTAAAATTAGCAAAAAAATTTAATAAAGATAATGATAATACTTTTTTTCTTAAAAATTTTAATGAAATTATAAAATCAATTATTCCAAAACCTAATGATAAAAAATTAAATAAAAAAATGAATAAAAAAATGAATAAAAAATTATAAAAATCATTTTAATTTCATATATGGATAGTAATTTAGATTTATACAATTATTATGAATATTATAATATGATTTTAACTTATTCTTATATATTATTTAATTTATTTATGTTATTTTTCTTAATAATTCAATTTATTTATGGTATATTAGTTATAAATATAATTATTAGTATTTATATACTAAAATTCATAAATAGAATTATTTACAATTAAATTTTGTTTTTTTTGAGAAAAAAAATGAATAAAAATTTATATAAATCATTAAAACTATATATAATCAATGGACCATTTTCTTTTAGATGAAACTTATTGTTGGGATATTCTCGATACTTATTTTACTAAAGGTAATTCAGCAGAAAGCGTTAGTCCATTAGTTAAACATCAATTAGACAGTTATAATAAATTTATTAATACAACTTTACCACAAATCATTTCTGGTTTTAATCCTATTAAAATTAATACGAATACTAAAACCAATGATGCCGATAGTAATATTCAAAAAATTTATATTAATGTTCTACAACCATCTTTAACCAAACCGATTTATCAATTACCTGATGGAACACAAACCGTTATGACACCACATATTGCTAGAATGAATAATTTAACTTATTCTAGTTCTTTATATGTGAATGTTCATATCATTATTGAAATTATTAATGATGAAGGAATGTTGCAAAAGTTAGATAAATATGTAAATAGCGTTTATATTGGAAAAATTCCTATTATGGTTCGTTCTAATTCTTGCATTCTTCATCAAATCCCCGGAATTGGTGATGATAATAACCAAGAATGTAGATATGATTTTGGTGGGTATTTTATCGTAAATGGTAATGAAAAAGTCTTGATTATGCAAGATAGAATTAATGAAAATGATACATTAGTATTTTCACCTAATAATAATAGTGATGGTATTTATGCCGAAATTCGTTCTATGAATGATTTAACTTATTTACCATCCAAAACTACTAGTCTTAATATGATTGGAAAATTAAATCATATGGGAAGAAATATTCGTTTGAATACCTCTTTCCTGCGAACTGAAATTCCAGTATTTATTATGTTTAGGGCTTTGGGTATTATTAGTGATAAAGAAATTATTGCTCATATCGTTTATGACCCAGATAATAAAGATAATCAAAGAATTATTGGTCAATTAATGGCTTGTTGTGAAGATGCTTCGGATATCAACACACAAGAACAGGCTGAAGAATATTTAATTAAAAATATGACTGGTATCAATAAGAATTCAGTTAATACTACTAAAATTCTCCAAGATAATATAATTAATGATTTCTTGCCTCATGTTGGTAAAAATTACAGACGTAAGGCTTTATATCTTGGTTATATGATATTTAAAATGATTAGAATTTATTTGGAATATGATGAATTTGATAATCGTGATTCTTATATGAATAAAAGAATTGATACCCCAGGTGTTCTTATTAGCAATCTATTTAGACAATGTTACGGAAAAATGACTAAAGAAATTAAAGGTCTTATTGAACGTGAATTGAATTTATGGCGTGCTAGTCATTCTTGCTTATCAACTGATATTATTAGTGATAATAATATTCATAGATTTTTCAAACATTCATTATTGGAATCTTGGCTTAAATATTCATTATCAACCGGTAATTGGGGTATTAAGAGTATTGGAAGTTTTCAAAATATTCGACAAGGTGTATCACAAGTTCTTAATAGAATGTCATATTCAGCTACTCTATCTCATTTGAGAAGAATTAGTACTGCTATGGAAAAAAATGGTAAATTAGTACAACCACGCAAATTAGATAATTCTCAAATTAATATGATATGTCCAGCAGAAACACCTGAAGGTGCTTCGGTTGGATTAGTTAAAAATATTGCTTTAAGCACTAATATCTCTATCGCTATGAATAGTTCACATATCCGTAATCTTTTATTAGATTTAGGAACGAAAATTTATGATGATAGTTATAGTTATGTTATCGAAAATAATGAAAAATGGTTTGTAGAAACTGAACTAGTTCGAAATACTCGTAATAAAGCATTTGAATTCTTAAAAGAAATGGGAAATCCATCCAATGTTTATGTTCAAATTAATGGTGATATTATTGGTTATCATACCAATCCTGTCGAATTATACAGAACTCTTAAACATTATAAAAGATGTGGTATTATTTATCCTATGACTTCTGTAATTTGGAATATTCTTAAACGAGGTATTATTATTAGCACAGAAGCAGGTCGTATGTATAGACCCTTACTAATTGTTGATTTTGATGAAAAAACTCAAAAAAGCGAATTAAGAATTATTAAAATCTTAAAAGAAAAAGGAATTAATTGGAATGAATTTATTAAAAATAAATCATTTGATAATCTTATTTCACCAAACAATGAAAGTAATGATGAAGGCATTATTGAATATTTAGATTGTAATGAAATCAATCATTCTATGATTGCTATGAATTATCAAGAATTATATAAAATGCCTAAAGGTAATAATAAACCTGTTCATTATACTAATTGTGAAATTCATCCAAGTTTAATGAATGGTATTCTTGGAGTTAATATTCCATTCAGCGATCATAATCAATCGCCACGTAATTGTTATCAATGTCTTAATCAAAATGAAAAAGTTTTATTGAGTAATGGTTCCATGAAATTGATTAAAGATATTATTATTGGTGATCAAGTCGTATGTTTTAATCCAATTACTAAAGAAACTGATATTTCTAGAGTAGTTAATCATTACAATCGAATTACATCAAAAGTAGTATATAATATTAAAGTTTTATCTGGGAGAACAATCACCGCAACATTTGATCATAAATTTATGACTAATCAGGGTTGGATGGAGGTTCGACATCTAGATAAAGATGTTAAAATTGGTGTTTTAATTGGCGCCGATTTTCAAAATAATAATGATTATGAAATTGAAATTATGACAAATAATTTAGATAGTAATTCACAAAATTATCTAACTAATATTGGATTATATCCATTATACAATAATCATTATTATGTACCAATTATTTCTCGGTTAGTAGGTTATTATTTTAATAATAATTTCCTGTTCAAAACTGATAAAGATAGAGAAGAATTTGATAAAGATGTTATTGAAATTGGATTTATTAATGGTTTAATGGATATTCGTTTAATGATTTTATTAGACAATTTAACTAAAAATCTTAAAAATTGGATTTATAAATCAAGTAGTTTAGTTAAAAGAGAATTTTTATCTGGTTATTTCAGTAATCGTTTAAATATTCATGATGAATTAATTGATGATTTAATGAAACAATTTGATATTCCAATGAACTGGAATGATGATAATAAAAATATTTCTAAATTCTATAATTCAATTGGTATTCATTATAATCAAGAGAAAATTAGAGAACTTGCTATAATTAATGAATATTATACATATAAATTAGAATGTTACAGAAGTGATATTTATATTGCAGATTATACATTTGAAAATTTCAAAGAAATTATTGAAATTAATGGAAATTTAATGTTTATTCCATTCCTATCTAAATATGTTAATTCTAATAATAATATTTCAGACCTAACAATTGAAAACTCTGAATTTCATAGTTTTATTGGAGGTAATGGATTTGCTGTTAGTAATTGTGCTATGGGAAAACAAGCATTAGGTGTCTATACTAGTAATTTTAATAACAGAATGGATACCATGGGTAATGTTATCAATTATCCTCAAAAATTACTTGTTGCTACAAGATTATCAAAATATACTTATAGTAATGAATTACCTTCTGGAGTAAATGCAATTGTTGCAATTATGACCCATACAGGTTTTAATCAAGAAGATAGTGTAATGATTAATAAATCTGCATTAGATAAAGGATTATTTTCTAGCACTTATTATAAAGTCTTTAGAGACCAATGCACAAAAAATCATAGTTCTGGTGAAGAAGAAATATTTACAAATCCAAAGAATTTAACAACTGTTAAACCATATTCATATGATAAATTAATTGATGATGGATTTGTTCCAAAGAATACTTATGTAGATAATGGAGATATTATTGTTGGTAAAGTTATGCCTCGTAAAATGAATGGTAAAGTTAATTATCAAGATAATAGTATTTCTATGAAATCTAATGATGATGGATATATTGATATGAATTATACAGGAACTAATAGTGATGGTTATAGATTTTGCAAAATCCGTATTCGTAAAAATAGAAAACCCGAAATTGGTGATAAATTAGCTTGTTATTCGCCAGATCATCAATATTTAACAACTGATGGTTGGGTAAATGTAGCTGATTTAACTTTAGAACATACATTAGCATCTTTAGTTGATGGTAAATTAGTTTATCAAAAAGCAGTTGAATTGCATGAATTTGATTATGAGGGTAAAATGTATTATCTTAATAGTAATCAGATTGACTTATTAGTAACACCAAATCATCGTATGTATTATCGAACTCCAAGAGGAGCAAATTATCAAGTTAAAAAAGCTGAAGAATTATATCATACTAGATATAAATTAAAAAAGAATGTAGATGAATGGAACCCTGATTATTCAGGAATTATTCCAGAATGTTTAATATTAAATGATAATAAAACAAAAATAACTCAATTTAAATTTAATGGATTTATTAATGGTAATTTAAAGAAAAAAGATGATTTAATAATAGATATTGACAGTTGGCTTACTATTTATGGTATTTATCTTGCAGAAGGTTCTATTACTGATTATGCTGTTGTAATAGCAGCAAACAAACCAAGAGTTCAAGAAGCATTGGATAAAGTTGTAGAAAATACTGGTATTAATTTAACTAAACAATTAAGTAAAGGAGAAAGAGTTAAATGGAGTATTAATCATTCACAAATTGCTAATTTCATTGGTAGAGGACATATTGCAAATACTAAATATTTTCAAGATTGGGTTTGGTTATTAAACAGAGAACAATCACAAAAACTAGTATATTCTATGTGTTTAGGCGATGGCGGAATGATGGAAAATGGAACTTGGCGTTATTATACAACTTCAACAAGATTAGCCGATGAATTTCAAAGATTATGCCTCCATGCTGGTTATTCTTGCAATAAGTTATTAAAAACTGCAAAAGGAACCAGAAATTTAAGTTTAGAAAAATTAAATAATAATGGTAAAGAAAGTTATTTAAATGCTGATTATTGGGTGTTAACTATAATTACATCTCAAAATGAACCTATTATTAATAAAAATATTGTTAGTGAAAATCATCCTAAATTTAGTGAATGTGAATATCATGATGAGTATATTGATTATAAAGGAAAGGTTTATTGTTGCACATTAGAAAATGGCGATGGAACTATTTATGTGAGGAGAAATGGTAAGGTAGTTTGGTCAAAAAATTCAAAAAGTGCTCAAAAGGGCACTATTGGAATGATTTACGATCATAAGGATATGCCATTTACAAAAGAAGGAATAGTTCCGGATATTATAATTAATCCTCATGCAATTCCTTCGAGAATGACAATGGCACAATTAATGGAATGTATTATGGGAAAAGTAGGATGTCATATTGGAGCATATGGAGATGCAACACCATTTTCAGGATGTACAGTTGAAGATATTGCTAAAAATCTAGAAAAGACAGGATTAGAAAAATATGGAAATGAAATTATGTATAATGGAAGAACAGGAGAACAAATAAAGACTGAAATCTTTATTGGACCTACATATTATCAACGATTGAAACATATGGTTACTGATAAAATTCATTCTAGAGGTAGTAATGGACCAATCGTTATGCTTACTCGTCAATGTAGTGAAGGAAGAGCACGAGGTGGTGGATTAAGATTAGGAGAAATGGAAAGAGATTGCTTTATTGGTCATGGTTCCGCATTATTTCTTAAAGAAAAGATGTTGGATTGTGCTGATAATTATAGAGTATTTATTTGTAAAGATTGTGGAATGATTGCAAATGTAAATCCAGAAAAAAATATATATAAATGTATTCATTGCAAAAATGCAACAGATATAGTTCAAATTAGAATTCCATATGCATTCAAATTATTAACACAAGAATTAAATACTATGAATGTAATTATGAGATATATATGTGAATAAATTATATAAATTTTATAATAAATATTAAAAAAAATGATAAAAAAAACTAAAAGAAAAATTATAAAAATGGAAACTATATATGAAAATTCAATTTTTATTGAACAGCCAAAAAATAAATATAATGAATATAATCAAATTAGTTTAACAAATAAACTAATGGAGATTTATGTAGCATTTTTAAAATTATTTTTTTAAATATTTAATTGTATAATGATACATCAAGTTTCTTCATTAAATGAATTAGAAACAGTTTTAAAAGAATTTAAAAATAATAATTATGGTTATATTTCATATATAACTGGAGAATATGGAATGGTTATTAATTATTATAAAACATATGTTTTTAATTTTTATCAAGAATTAAAAAAAAGAAATATTAAAACTGTTGGATTTGTTTTTAAAAATACACAATCTTTTGTTTTTAATTGCTGTGATGAAATTATTGAATATCAAGATATTGAATTTGATAATACTAATAATAATATATCATCATATTATGATAATGATGGTTGGGCTTTACAATATTATAGGGGTATAATAAATTATGAATATGAAGAAATTTTAAATAGAATAGATTTTGAAAATATTTTTTATACATTGAGTTTAGATGGAAGTTATCATTATAACAAAACTAATAGTTTTAATCCAGTTTATTATGGTAATCATGTAAATTTATATAAAATTATGAATAATGAATGTAGTATTTATATTCCTTTAAATTATGGTATTACACCTTATGCAAATAATATTATAACTAATGATAAAGCAAAAAAAAGAAATATTGCTATTTGGATTAGAAATACTAATAAACATCCATATAGAAACACATATTTAGAAACTTATAATACAGTATTTAATTATTGTATTATTAATAATATAAATTGTTATGTATTTTTAGATTTGTTACCTGTTGAATTACCTGAAAGTATATTTATTAAAAATTGCACAAATAGATTTAAAAATAGACCTAATTGGGATAATTTTTTAAATATATTAAGTAATTGTGATTTTTATATTGGTTCAGATAGTGGTTCAAGTGAATTTGTTTTATTAAATATAAAAATTAATTGTTTATTTGATAATTATGATAATTATTATTTAATTCATTTAAAAGAAATTAGGGATAAAAATAATGATGATGGTTATTTTTGTAAAAAAATAAATTTTCCACTTGAATTTGCTACAATAATGGATGATTTTTATAAATAATATGTATGATATAAATATAATCCATGATAAAATGATGCTATACATTTATGAATATTATTTTTATTATATTCAGCTAAACCAAACCAATGTATTATTATCATTTTAAGGCATATATCATAATCACTGAAATCATTTTTATATTTTAATAAATCAATATTATCAATTTGTAAATTTATATTTTTTGTATTATTATCATAATCTAAATAATAATCATCATTACTATTAAATTCATCATAACCAGATAATGAATATAAAACTTTACTAAAATCATATTCTTTAATTCCATAAAATAATGAGTTTCCAAAATATCCACGTGGATCTATAAATACAATTTTATCATTATTAGTAGCTAATATATTACTATAAGTACAATCACCATGAATTATATTATATATATTTGGTTTATTTTTGTAAAAATCTTTTATATCATTGAATAAAATATTCAAAATTTCTTCAAAATTCTTTTTTATTTTAATATTATTTATACTTGAAATATTTAAATAATTAATTAACACTTTTATTTTATTATAACGTTCAATTATTTTATCATATAATTCTTTTTGTAAATTAATATTAAATTCTTCTTCTGAAACCGTTTTAGAATTATAATTATGTAATTCTTTAAGATTATTAAGAACTAAAGACAAATACTTTTCTTTATTTTTACACATTGGTAAATTATTAATTTTTTCAATAATAAAATTATCATTACCATAATTAATAATTAATGGAAATAAATGTTTAATATTAGTTAAAGAAATCATTTTATAAAATTTTTTTTCATTTAATATTAATTTATATCCATAATCATTTAAAGATTGTTTTTTTAAATAACCATCAGTAGTTTCTGAAATCATATTAAAATATCTTGTTTTATATTTATTTATATTACTAGTTCTATAAATATTCAATTTATTTAAATCACCAATATCTATTATATTATCTAATTCATATATATTAAAATTTCCAAAATTATCAATAAAAATATCACAAAAATCTAATTTTGGGTCTTTTGTTTTTATTGGATGATAATCTTTAATATAAAAACATCCAATTACATTACCATTAGTATTTGTTTTTATTAATTTATTATTTTTAGCTGTATATCTACAATCATTACCAAAAGTAAAAATAATATTTGTATTTAAATTATTTAAATCTAAATCTTGAGTAAATAATATATCACACCATGTAATAATTATACTTTTATTTAAGTAATCATCATTTAAACTTTCTTGAATTGTATAAGAATTTTCTTGATTATTATCAATATTTACATTAATTATTTTATATTCAACAGACATTAAATCACAATAAAATTTAATTATATCATTATAATTTTTTTCAACGACAATTATAAATGATTTTGTATATTTACTCCAATAAGTTATTTGATTACAAAGTATATTATCATTATTTAAATTAAATAAACATTTTGGAAAATTTTTTGTATATGGTAATAATCGTGTTCCTTTACCACAACCCATAATTACAACATGATCAATTATCTTTTTATTTCCTAATTCTCCACATGGATGATATTTTATAAAATCTTGTTTTGTAAATTTTCCCATCATTTTTCTTAATTCTACTCCTAAAATGTCTAAAAATAATAAATAAATAAAAGAACTTGTTGTTGGTGCCATATTGATATCATCAATTTCTTTAATTAAATTATTATTTAAAATAGAAAAATTATAATCACAAAATTCTTTTAATTTATTATTACTATTATTTGATATTACTATTTGCAATATTTTAAATTCTTTTTTTATATATTTTGCAGTTTTTACTAATTCTTCTGTATTTCCACTATTACTTATATATAAAATAACACTATTATTAATTAATTTTCCATAATCACCATGTTGTAAATCATTTACATTTATAAAATATGCAGTTATTCCCATTGAATTCCATGTTGATATACATTTTTTTGCAATAAGTCCTGATTTACCTATTCCTGCAATAAAAATTGTTTTATTTATAATCAATGGTATTATTGAACAAATATATTTTTTTGAATGAGTTTTTAATAATTTAAAAGCATTTTCGTATTTTTTAAATATATTATCATAACTATCATTATTATTATTATTATTATTATTATTATTATCATTTAAAATATTATTATAATTTTTATAAGTTAAATAATTATGAGTAATATCATAGTTATTTGTATTCATAAATACTTTAAAAACATAAGGAATATTAATAATACTTTCTAATCCTATATAACTATCTTCAAAAATAATTATTTTTTCTAATTCATTACTGTTTGCAAATTGTTGAATGGCTTTAATATATCCTTCAGGATTTGGTTTGACATTTATAACATCATCTTTAGTAATCCATAAATCTATATAATTAAGAATAGGATGTAAGGTTTTTATAAATTCACAACGTTCTTTATTACTATTTGTAACTATACAAGTTATTTTACCTGTATTAATTAAGGAATTTAAAAAAACTTCAAAACCATCAATTAATTTAGCATTCGATTTATATAATTCTTTGAAATCTTTTTCTTTTTTTATAATATCTATGTTATTTGCTTTTATAAAATCTTCTTTTTTATTGGTATGAAAAATATCACAATAAGATTGATATGATAATTGATTATTTAATTGATTATTATAGGCTTGATAATGTATTATTTCACTATCTATTATAGTTCCATCTAAATCAAAAATAAAAATATCATAATTATTAATATTCATAATTTTATTATATATATTTTTTTAATTTTTTAATTTTATTTCCACCTCTCATTTTAAATTGATTATTTAAATATTCTGTTATTTCTTCTATTGATTTTATTTCTGGTATTAAATTTAATTTATTAAATCTATTAATAATTATATTTATTTCTTTTTCTTCTTGTATTTCTCTTAAATATTTAATTAATTCATTTAAATCTAATAATAATGGTTTATTTAGTAAATAAAATATAAAAAAATTTAAACCATACAATTTAATTATTAATTTTATATCATAAAAATCTATTAATTTAAGAGATGTATCTGGAATTATATAATTTTCTTTTAAAATTTTATCTATTACGTATAAAGATTTCATTTTATAAAATCCTATGTATTTATCCAAACTTATTTCAAAATCAAATATTTCTTTTAATTCACTTATACTTATTGGTTTGCTATCTGGATCATAAATATTAGTATTTTCTCTTAAACTATCCAAAGTTGAATTCAAATTTACTATGAAATAATGATAAAATAAATTTTTCTTTATATAATTTTTATCATTTAAATTTATAGTTGTTTCATTTGAATAATCTACTGAACTTATGGGATAATATTCTTCTTGAATATCAGTATATATTGATGAATGTTCAATTTCTAATTTATCATATATAGCATATAATAATAGTTTTTTATTTATATTTAAAGGAATTCTTTTATTATACATTGCATTCATTAGTCTTGATTTTTTAAATATTTCTTCTTCTGTTAACTTATCTATATCATAAAAAATTTTGATATCTTCTTTCAATTCTATTTTTCCTGAATCTGAAAAATCTTTAAAGGATGAACTTTTAATTGATGATGTTTTTTCATCTGTTATTCTAATATAAATAAATATTTTATGATCTGTATCAAAAGAAAAACATAAATCCTTTTCATCTTTATCATCTAATTTACAATCTTTTGCATTTAAACAAAATTCCTTTTCTTTTTCTAATAACCAATCAAACTTCATTAATGAACAAGGATTTATATTTCCATCATTTTTATATGATGGGTCATTTGTTTTACTATTCCAACCATTATAAACATATCTATTATTATTACAAGTTATGCCTGCAATCGCATGTCCTTTATCTAATTCATTTATATTATAATTTGACAATAATATACTATCTAATATATATTGATGTCCATTAAAATTTATAATTTTAGAAAAATTAAGGAATTGACTAAAATCAACATCTTCTTTTTCAAAATAAACATCTCTAAAAAATGTGCTATAAATTATTGAATCTCTTAAATCAGTATATTTTGTTAAATATTCTATAATATTTTTATTTGGGTTTTTTTTAAACAATAATACATCAGGTATATTTTTTATACTTTCATTTGTATTCTTAAAATGTTCACGATAATTATAACTTTTTTTTTCATAATTTAAATAAATATTATTCAAAACATCAAAAGTATTTATAAAAAAATCTTTTTTACTTTTATCATATATTTCTAACGTATCATAAGTTATATCTAATACATTTATTCCTAAATATTTTAAAAATAAAGATATATATTCTGTATGCCAACCAAATTTCTTTTTTTTTAATATATTTTCTTTTAATTTTATATCATACATATTTAACATTTTATATAATAATAATTCTGGTTGTATTTTATGAAATAATTTTAAATTTTTCTTTTCTCTTACATCATAACTATTTTTTAGAATTGTCTTAAGAAATTTAAAAAAATTATTTCTTTTATCCCAAGTTTTTGATTGTTTAATCATTAATTTTCGCATTTCTTGACTATAAAAACAACTCATTAGAATAGCATTAAACCAACATGTTCCTTCAAATTGAGGTATAACTGATATATCAGAACAAAAATCCATCTTTATCTATATCTTTTTAATTTTTTAATTTTATTTCCACCTCTCATTCTAAATTCATTATTTAAATATTCTATTATTTCTTCTATTGATTTTATTTTAGATATTAATTCTAATTCATTGAATTTTAATACAAACATAAATTCTTTATTTTTATTTGACTTTAAATATTCAATTAATTCATCTAAATTTAAATTTTGATTAGTTAAATAAAGACTTATAAATTCTTCTTTAAATAATTTAGGTATTATTTTTTTTAATGATTTAAAATTTAATGATATATTTGGTTCATAAAAATCTTTAGAAATTTTTTGTTTTAAATTTGTCATTAAAACTGCAATATTTTTAAAATAAGTATTATAAATTTGAACTATAGAATTATTATTAAAATAATATAAAAAAATTTCTTTTTTTATATTTAAATCTATATTAATATCTGTTAAATTTAAAATAAATAAATAATAAAACAATATTTTTTTTAAATAATATATATCATTTATTACAATTAATTCATCGTCATTAAATTTATCTATTTCCAATTTTGTAAAATATTCTGTTTTATTTTCATTTAATAAAGATTTTAAATCAAAATCTAAATAATGTTTAATTAATATTTCTTTTAATAAATCTAATGATAAACTCGATAATATTATATAATTAAATTCTTTCAATTTTTTTATAATTTCTTCTAATGATAAATTATCTATATCTTTATAATTAGATTTAGATTTAGAAAAACTTTTTAATGATGATGATGATACATTTTCTTCATTTACTTTAACATACACTAATGTTCTTTTACCTTTATTAAATGAAAAACATAAATCTTTTACATCTGTAATATTATCTAATTTACATTCTTTTTGATTTAAACAAAATTCATTATCTTCATTTAAGTTCCAATCATATCTCATTAATGAACATGGTATACTATTTCCATTTTTAAGAAATGATACATCTTCTATTTTACTATTCCAACCATTATAAACATATCTATTATTATTACATGTTATTCCTGCAATGGAATGTTTAAATATATTATAATTAGCTAATAATACACTATCTAATTTATATGTAAAACCTTGAAATATTATTGTATCCTTAAAATCCAATAATTCTTGAAAATGTTGTTTATTTAAATTATAATTTTTAATATTATAAATATTAAATTCATTATTTATTGTTAATAAATAATTATAAACTTGTTCATAATGTAATGAATAAGTATTTAATAATAATACATCTGGTATATTTATAATTTTATTTTTTATTTCTTCAAATTCTAAATTATAATCTATTTTAGTAATTTCTGTAATATCATTTGTTATATTATAATCATTTATTATTTTTAAAAAATTTAATAATATTTTATTATTATTTATATAAGTTATATCTAACACATTTACACCTAAATATTTTAAAAATAATGATATATATGAATGAAACCATCTGTAATTTTCTTTAATTAAGTATTTTAATAAATTTTTATCATATTTATTTAATATTTGTAATAATAATTTTTCTGGTTTTATTTTATGGAATAATATTAAATTTTTCTTTTCTTTTACATCATAACTATTTTTTAGAATTGTTTTAAGAAATTTAAATAAATTATCGTTTTTAGCCCAAGTTTTTGATTGTTTAATCATTAATTTTCGCATTTCTTGACTATAAAAACAACTCATTAAAATAGCATTAAACCAACATGTTCCTATAAATTGAGGTATAACTGATATATCAGAACAAAAATCCATTTTTATCTATATTTAAAAGATAATTATTATTATAATAATTATGGCTCTCATTGAAAAATATGATACAATTATTAATGAAACACGAACTATTCTTATAAATAAAAATAAAGATTATGGAGATGCTTATAAAGAATTTGGTTTAATTGGTCTTTTAGCTCGTATTAATGAAAAAATTAAAAGATGTTTAACAATTACAAAAACAGAAATTGTATATAATAATGATGAAAAACTCAAAGATACATTACAAGATTTAATTAATTATTCTATTTTGACTATGATAGAATTAGAAGAAAAAAATGAATAATTTTTATTTAAAGATTATTATAAAATGAATTTTGAAATATTGCAATTTGAAATTTATAATTATATTGATGATTTATTTAATTCAATGCAACCTGAATATAATGTTAAATATATTGAAGCTTATGATTATGCTGATAAAGATTTAGAACAATTAGGAAAACAATTGGTTTATTGTTTAGGATTAGATAATAATAATCTTGATATTATGATTAAACCTGATTATTTTATATTTAATTACAATAATATTTATATAGTTATTAATTTTTCAATTAATGATTTAAATGATAATTGTAAATATAAAATACTTACAGTTAAAGATAGAAATGAAGCTTTAAGATATAGATATAGTTTATAATTCAGGATATTTATTTTTTTTTATTTAATTGGTTTTGTAATAATGCAATATCTATTTCATTAAAAATATTTTTTATTTTATTTCTCTGTAATTCTTTTTTTAATAATGCTATTTCAACATCATTTTTTATTAATTTTTTATTTGATAAACTAGAAAATGATGAACTTTTTATTGATGATGTTTTATTTTTATCGGTTTTAACATAAACTAATATTCGATTACCTTTATTAAATGAAAAACACAAATTAAAAACATAATCTAAATATCCTGCTTCTTTTAATTTACAATTAAATGAATCTAAACAAAAATTATTAGTTTTGTTTAAATCCCAATCAAATTTCATTAATGTACAAGGTTCATTTTTATTTAATATTATTTGAAGAGTAAAAAATAAACCTTTTATTAGTTTTATCCAACCATTATAAACATATTTTTTATTTCCACAAGTTATTCCTGCAATTGTATGTCTACTATGAAGAATATCATTATAATTTTCTAATAATACATTATCTAATTTATATGTATAACCATTAAAATTTATTTCATCCTTATATTCTTTAATATCTTTTAAATCATCAATATTAAAACCATAATTAGAACTATCAAATACATTCATACTTTTATTTGTTAAAACATTTGCATTTGTTTTATTTAATTTTGAATGATATAATATTAGAACATCAGGTGTTTCTTTTAATATATTTTTTATATCCATTTCTTCTTTTTCTTTATTTTCATTTATTTGATTATTATAGTAATAATATAAATTAAAGATTGTTTTATCTATTAAACTAAATAATTTGCTATTTACGTTTTTGAAATAATTAAAATAACATTTATTTTTATTTTCATCATAAGTGATATCAAGAGTTTTTACATTTAAATAATGTAAAAACATTGTTATATATTCAGGAAACCAATTTGTATCTTGTAATAATAATTTATCATATAAAACTTTATCATTATTAGATAAAATTTTTAATAATAATAATTTAGGATTTATTAAATTAAATAATCGCGTAATTTCTTTTTTATCACTTTTATAATTATATTTAAGAATTGTTTTCAAAAATTTATGTAAACTTGAATTTTTTTTCCAAGTTTTCGAAACTTTATTAATCATCAATTTTCGCATTCCTTGACTATATAAAATACACATTAGAATAGTATTAAACCATGAAGCATTATCAAATTGAGGAATAACTGATATATCAGAACATAAATCTTTATTCATTTCTATTATTTTTTTAATATATTTTTTTAAAATCTTTTAATTTTTTCAAATTATAATAATCTTTTAATAATTTTTTTGTTTTTGATAATGATGATATTGAAAAACTTTTTATTGATGAAGTTTTATTATTATCTATTCTCACATAAACTAATACTCTTGAACCTCTCATAAATGAATATGCAATATCTTTTTTTTCATCTATATCTTTTGATAATTCACATTTTAATCTTTTAACACCAAATATTTCATCTTTATTTATATTCCAATCAAATTTTTGTAATTTACAAGGTTCATTAATTGCATAATTATTATATATAACTTTTAAATTTTTAGACCAACCATTATAAATATATTTTTTATTATTACAAGTTATTCCTGCTATTCCATGTCCTTTATATATTTTTGACACATTATAATTACTTATTATTATACTATCTAATTTATATTTATAACCATTAAAATTTATTTTTTCCTTATGTTTCTTTAAATCATCTAAATTAATATTATAATTATCACTATCAAATATTTTAAAAATTGTTGTTTTATTATATACATTATTTATTTGTTCACTAAAATTAACTAATAGTACATCAGGTATTTCATTTATAATATTTTCTATTTCTTTTTTTTCAATATCATTATTAATATTATTGAACATAAAATCATTATTTTTTTTTAAATGCATTAATATTACTTTATAAGTATTTAATTCAAAAGTTAAATTATTATATATTTTATTAAAATTAAATATATATTTATCATTTTTATTTATATAATTAATATCTAAAACATTTACATTTAATTTTTTTAAAAAATCACTTATATATGTAATAATTCCTCCATAACCTATTCCTATATTTTGTTTTTTATAATCTTCCAATAATCTTTTATCATTTTCGAACATAAATTTTAATAATAGTAATTCTGGTTTTACTTTATTAAATAATGTAATTATTTTATTATTTTTATTATAATTTTTCTTTAAAATAGTTTTTAAAAATTTAAAAAAACTTGAATTTTTATTCCAAGTTTTTGATATTTTATTTATCATTAATTTTCGCATTTCTTGACTATAAAAACAACTCATTAAAATTGCATTAAACCAACAAGTTCCTCCAAATTGAGGTATAACTGATATTTCTGAACAAAAATCGCTCATTATATTTATTTATAATAATTTATAAAAATAATTAAGATGATAGTGAAGAATAAGATTTACTTTTAATTGATGATGATTTTTCTTTATTTTCTTTTACATATATTAAAACTCTATCTCCTTTATTAAATGAAAAACAGTAAGTTATAAATTTTTTTATTAAATTTACATCTTCCATATTACATTTTTTATTATTAAAACAAAATTCATTTTCTTTATTTAAATTCCAATTATATTTTAATAATTTACAATCATTATTATACCAACCATTATAAACATATTTATTATTATTACAATTAATACCTGCTATTGAGTATTTACCTCCATTATAATTATCTAATAATATACTATCTAATTTATATGAATAACCATTAAAAATTATTTCTTCTTTATATTCCTTTAAATCATTTAAATTATTAATTATATTAGGAAATGCATTATTTGTATATAATTTACTATTGAAAACAGATAATTCTTTATGATTTTTATAAAAATTATTATGAAATTTAACTGTATTATTTAAATTATTATGAAATAATATTAATACATCAGGTATATTTTTTATTAAAAAATAAATTTCTTTTAATTCATCTTTATAATCAATCATCATATTTTTATCTTTAAATTCAGATATTAGTTTTTTACTAATATTAGATTGTAATAAATAATTATTCATTATTTTACCATAATTAAATAAAAATACATCATTTTCTAAATATGTTATATCTAGCACTTTAATTTTCAAAAATTTTAAAAATAAACTTATATAAATAATATTCCATTCAATCTCTTTTTGATTTAATTTTTCCATCATAGGAATATCATATTTAAATAGTATATTTAATAATATTGATTGAGGATTTATTTTATTAAATAATCTTATTGTTTCATTATTATTTGATTTATAATTTTTTTTTAAAATAGTTTTTAAAAAATTATGCAAATTTGATTTTTTTTTCCAAGTTTTTGATTGTTTAATCATTAATTTTCGCATTGCTTGGCTATAAAAAGAAACCATAAGAATAGCATTAAACCAAGTATAGTTTTTAAATTGAGGAATAACTGATATATCAGAACAAAAATCTTTATTCATATTATTATTTAATTATTTTTTTATTAAAATAATTCGATTTTAATAAAAAATGATTTATTTATTAATTTAAATTTATTTAAAGATGACTTGTGAGAATTTCTTTGAAGAACGTGATGTTAGGAGGAATTTATTAGAAGAGTTTGATAGTGTAGCCAACATGTTTACAAATGAGGAATTAGCACGTGGGCAAAACATTATTGATGAACTCAATAATCATTTAAGTAATTTAAATATGGGACGTTAAACTCTCATATTTAGAGTAAAAAGACATAAAATTGAATTTTTTGTTTTTTTATTAAAATAATTCGATTTCAATAAAAAATGATTTATTTATTAATTTAAATTCATTAAAAAATGATGGCTGTTGGTAAAAAAAGGAAATCTTCATCAGATCTGCAAAGGTCTATTAGGATTTGTTTGCCCGAAATTTTAGAAATGCCAAGTATTAATCTTGGTTCTAATGCAAAATTAGAAGTGGCTACAAGTGCAGAGCTTCTAAAACAAGCAAATCTTGCGAAAGATTTATGTAAGCAGTTGGAAAAGATGGAAATCAAAAATATTGGTTCTTGAATTTAATTCAAGAATTATAAATACAAAATTAATTTTTTGTTATTTTTAATTTACAATTGGTAAAATTGTATACAATATAGCTACACCATTATCTTCTTGTATTTCACTTAAATATTTATAAGTAATTGTATAAATAATATCTTCATATTTAATAATACATTTCTTATAATTATTATAAATAATTTCGCCTGTTTCTAATCCATTATCTAATAATACATTACCAATTTGTTCAAATGGATTTTCATCTAAATATCTTTTGCCTTTAACTTGAAATTCTTTACTAATATTATCTTTAATTAACATTGCAATTATTACTTCATCATATTCACCTTTGGCATCAAATATTTCCATTATTTATTTTTTTAAAATTATTATAAAAAATCATTTTTTTTATTTTATTCTTACTTCTTGATATTCTTTATATTCAAATTTAGGCATAATACTTCCTACTTGTGAATATTTAAATGCTTTATCTAATTCAGTTCCTTGAAATAATAGTTTTGATTCTGGAAAAACTGGAACTTCTAATGATGGTTGTCCTAATGAATTACATAAAGGTGGTTTAAATTCTGCTGGTCCTTTATAACTTCTATTATAATTAATTGGATCATATACTCTAACATAAACTTCACTATCTTTTGGAAATCCTTTCATTAAATCTGTTTCTTCACCTACTTTTTCTTGTCCTCTTACTTTTATCATATCTTTAAGAATTTGTATATTTTCATCATCTTTATTTGCATAATTTTCTTTAAGTTCTAATGGCTTTATATCAGTCTTTAAATAGTTTTTTAATTGATTTACATCAATATTATTGATGATAGATTTAGGAGTTCCTGGAATTTGAACATTAAATGTAATTTTATCTAATTCATCTTTAATTTTATCAATACTTTTTTCTTTAATGCTTCCTTTTAATGCTTTTATTTTATCCTCGGCTCTTAATTTAAGTTCTAATAAATTAAAATATTTATTGAATAATTCCAAAACTTTTTTTTTAGTCATTGAAATAGAAGTTAAAATTTCATTTTCAAATTTGGGATATTTAGGACTTTCAATAAAAGCCATGAATAAATAATAATTACTTCGTAAATGAACATAACAATCTCTTAAAATAGCATTCATTTCAACAGGAATATCTTTATTATAGGTCTTTAAATAGATTTCATATATTTTAGCATTTAGATTTCTTTTAGCAATTGAACTTTCAAGATTATTATCAGATGAATTTGTTTGAAGTTTTGAAATTTTATCATATTCTATTGAATTATATAAATCTTCAGTTAATTCTTCTTTTGAGAAATAAACCTTACTTTTAAGTTCTTCATCAGTTGGGGAACGAATTAATATCTTTTTATAAATATCTATTACATCATATTCATTTAATTTTACTTTTTCATAAGGATTATCTGGTAAATAACTGATTGGTATCAAATCTTCTATATTTCCTTGATTAAAACTACTTTCTTCTTTTATTGAAAAATCTTCACTAAAATAAATATTACTATTTAATATAATAATTATAGAAACTATTATAATTAAAATAACTATTATTGAAATTATTATTTTCATTCTACTTATTAAAAATTTTTTTTAAATAATTATAATTATTAGATAAATGTTAAGTAAAATAAAAACCAAAATAACTGCAATTAAAAAGCAAAAAAATAATTTAAAATTAGAAAATTTAAAAATTTCTAATTTAATAAAATCTGATAAAATTCTTATTATTGCTTCTAATACCTATTTAATTAATTTATTTATAGAGCAATATAAAAATTCTACTATTTATTTCATTGTTTATAATAATATTAATATTAATGAATTTATAGATTTAAAAACTAAATATTCAAATATAAATTTATTTTTTATTGGTAATAATATTGATTTTACTTTTTATAATACTATTAAAACTATTTGTAATAATATTAAATTTAATACTATTTTAATTGATAATGATTTATCTGTTAATAAATATCATAATGAATTTTTAATTATTTGTGGTTATTTACTATGTAATCAATTATTAGTTTCTAATGGAATTTATATGCAATATATATTATGTCCCAATAATAAAAATGAGATATTATTAAAATTATTGAATTTATTATTTGATAAATTTAAAAATCACAATGAAAATCAAGAATTTACTTATTGTTATAATAAATTTAAAACTCTTTTTATTTTTAATGATTTTATTAAAAAAGATGATGATAAATATTATATTACTTTACTTAATTTTCTCAAAAACTACTACAATGAAGAATTAAATGATGAAAAATTAAATAAATTTGAATATAAATTATCAAAACCTTTTTTATTAAATATTTATAATAGATGGGATAATTTATTAAAATTAATTGAAATTAAAAAAGGTGGTGAATTGAGTTTTCAAAGAATTAGATATGGTTATGAAAGTGATTTAAATAAAATACCAGAAATTATTGATGATTTACCAAAAATTGAAATGCCTGAAAAAATAGTTTATGAAAAATATGAAATTCAACCAAGATGTTATTGGGGTCAAAAAAAATTATTAATGTCAGAAATTCAATTTTTAACAAAAGTTGCAAAAACTCTTAAAATAACTAATTTTAAGGAATATGCAATAGTTTATATTGGTGCTGCCGCTGGATTTCATTTTCCAATTTTATATAATATGTTTCCTGATTTAATTTGGTTATTATATGATCCAGCACCATTTGATAAAGTTGTTTATAATCATCCAATAAGTAAATCTAATGTATCTGTTTTTAATATGTTTTTTACAGATAATACAATAAAACATGTAAAAGAAAATTGTCAAAATAGAAAAATTTTATTTATTTCAGATATACGTGTTGCAACTGAACAAACAGCTATTATTACTGATATGAAAAATCAAGCAAAATGGGGTATGGAATTAGATGCTGATTATATGTTATTAAAATTTAAATTGCCTTATGAAGAATTGCGACAAATACCAAAATATAATAAAAAATTAAATTTGGATAAAAAGAAATTAACAAATCCTTTATTTAAAGCCAAAGATGTAAATAGTATGGTATATTTAAAAGGTGATATATATTTACAATTATATCCACCACCTTATAGTAATGAATTACGATTATTTGTTGAAAAAAAGAAAAATAAATTTAAATTAGCTGAATATAATTATAAATATATACGTTATATAATTCATAAATATAATAATGGACCTAGAATAGAATTTATGTGTAATGATAAGATTTGTAAGGATATTCCAGTTAAATTATTAAATTTAATTCCAGGTTTTGATAATAGTATTGAATGTATAATGGAATATAAAATATTTAAAGATTATTATAATTATTTTAAAAATATTACTAGTAAGAATAAAATTATAAATAATATTTATGATACATCTTATTTATTGGAAAAATTAACTAAAAGAAAATTTTATGATTGTTCATTATATTCTATTAAATATTATAAAAACAGAAAAGATAAATATCATATAAATGTATCAAATAAAATTAATAAATTAAGTTTATGGGATAATATTATTAAAGTAAAAATAAATTTAAATGTTGGAGCTCAAATTGAATATTTGAAATTATATGGTAAAAAAGTATTAGGACCATTTAAATATGAACATTCAATTAAAGAATTAACAAAAATTTATAATGATAAATTGTTATATTATCAACTATAATTTTTCAATAATAATAATTATATTCTTTAAATCTTTAAATATCTTTTCAATGATTTCTTTTTACCTTCTTTTAATTCTTCTAAATTTATTTTTCTCTTCTTTAAATATTTTTTCAATTAATAAATTAAAATGAAAATAATTTAAATATTTGTTTCAATAAATATATTTTTATATTCTCTCATTTGTGGTAATAATTCTTCCCAATAATTACATTTATTTAATTTATATAATATAATATTTTTATCTAATAACTCTAAATTTTCTTCTTGTATTGCGTCAAATATTATTATTTTAAAATTAGTATTAAATTTATTGATTAAATTATATATTTTACTTATATTAATATATACATCTTTTATTATAATATTATTATCAATTGTATAATTACCATTTTCTAATGAAGATTGAGATATATAAATAAAATATAATTTTTCTGTTGAATTTAATATTATATTTTTTAATCTTTCAAATCTTCTTATATATTTATCAATTGTTGTATCATCATAAGTATCATGTGGAAACATAACATTATATTCTGTATTATATAAAGCAACACCATTATCAATAGTATAGTAATGTTCAAAATTATGGACACTTGCGCGTTTTTTACAATTTAAAAAATGATTTTTAACTAATTCTTCAATATTCATATTGTTTTCAAGTAATAATTCTAATATTTTAAAAACAAATAATGGATTAGATAATATCCAATCAAATGGTAATGTATGTGTTTTTTTTATTTCATTTTTAAATGTTGCTCCTAAACATTGAATACCAATAGGAATAATTATCATAAATAATATATAAATAATATATAAATAATATTTATATATTTATATATTTATAAAAATAATTAATATCTTTTTAATAATTTCTTTTTACCACCTTTAACTGATTTTTCTTGAATTTTTAATAAAGTATCTTTAACTTTCAATTTAATTTCTTCATTTTCTTCTTTTTCTATTTCTGTATTTAATAATTCATAATTATTCATTTCAACCTCATAAAATTTAAATAATATATTTTTTATATTTTCAACAGTTAATTTTTCAAAAGGATTATCATAAATTATATAATAATAAAATAAAAATACAAAATTACGATATATAGAATTAATTTCAATTCTTTCATTTTCTGGATTTGTAAAAGGCATATTACATTTATTATTTAAAAATTCTAAAAAGTCTTTAATATTTGATGTATAATGTATATGATAATAATTTTCTAAAAAATTATTTTTTTCATCAATTATATATTTCATGAATTCTTTTGTATCTTTTAAATTTAATATTTTAACAAAAAATTGAATTCCAAATGTTTTTAATAATAATAATAATATTAAATTAATATCATAATTTTCATTTGTTTCTAGATTAAAATTATCATCTATTTTTATTTTATAATTATAATGAGCTTTATCATCTTTTAAATATTTTTCGTAAATTTCTTTTAAATCTTCTGTTTCAAAAAAATAAAATATTAATTCCTTTATTTGTTCTATTTGTAATAAAATAATATTACTATCTGGAGGTTGAATAATTAAATATTTTAAGATTTTTAAATATGTATTTGTTGCATTGTATATAAATAAATAATAAAATAAATTTTTCTTTAAATAATAATTATTTCTTATTTTTATTAATTCTTCTTCTTTAAAATTAGTTATTGGTAATGATGTAAAATATTCATATTCTTTTTCATCATTTAATAATTCTGCTTCTTTTTTTAATTTATTTATTAATATTTTTTTTAATATTTCAATACTAAAACTTTTATTATATATTATATTTTTTTTATTTAATTCTGATATTATTTCATCTCTATCTAATTTTACTGAATCATGAAATTTTTTAAATTCTTCTTTTTTATTTGATAAATTTGAATAACTACTACTTCGTATTAATGAACTGGTTTCTTCTTTCTTTTCTTTAACATAAATTAGTATTCGTCTTCCTTTATTAAAAGAAAAACATAATTTTTGTTCTTCTATTGTTTCATTATATTCAGGTTTAAAACAAAATTTTTTGTCTTCTCTTAAATTCCAATCATATTTTATTAATGGATATGGTTTTAATTTTTTTATTTTCTCTTGTTGTAATGCTGGATCAATTGTTCCTTTACACCATCCATTATAAATATATTTATTATTATTACAAGTTATTCCTGATATTGCATGACTTCCGTAATTTTTATTATAATTTGCCAATATTATACTATCTAATTTATATACATAACCTAAAAATCTAATTTCATCTTTATATTCTTTAATATCTTGAATTGTTTCATCATTTATATTATAATTATCACTTTCATAAATTTTTATATTATTATTTTTTAATAATAATGTATTATAATCGTATATTTCATCATACAACTCCGTATTATATAATACTAAAACATCTGGAATATCAGTTAATATTTGTTCAATTTCTTCTTTTTCTTCATTTTTATTTATATTAATACTTGATTTATTCATATGTTTAAAAGAATTTAATAAACATTTATTAATTGTATTATAATATACTATATCTAAAACTTTAACATTTATTTTTTTTAAAAATATTGATATATATGATGAATATCCTCCATATTTAAAATCTTTAATAAGTTTTTTTAAATCTAAATCAAACATATTTGCATAAGTAATTAATAACATTTGTGGTTTTGTTTTATAAAACATTTCTATTATTTTTTTATCTTCAGTATTATAACTTTTTTTAAGAATAGTTTTAAAAAATTTTAAAACTTTATTTGTTTTATCCCAAGTTTTTGAAACTTTTTTTATCATTAGTTTTCTCATTGCTTGACTATAAAAACTATTCATTAATATTGCATTAAACCAACATGTTCCAATATATTGAGGTATAACTGATATTTCAGAACAAAAATTGGAAGTTTCCATTTACAATTAATAAATAAAAAATAATTTATCTTTTTAATCATTATTATTAGATAATGAAAGATTTTGATAATTATTCAAATGATTTATTAAAATTAAATCCTACTTTTAAATTTCTTTTTGGTTATCGAGATAAAAATACTTTATCACACATTGAAAATAATTTAAGTGATGATTATTTAAATTCTCTTGAAATACTTGTTGATAAATATAAAAATACTAATGATGTTGAATTAAAAAATCAAATTACTTCTCTAGATTTTTATATTAAATATAAATTATATTTATTATTATTTTCATCTATTGATAATTTTATTATTGATTTCACTTATTCCACTAATAATATATATCCTTCTAATGAAATTTATAAAAAATCACGACAAGATGATTTCAATATTTTAATTACTGAAGTCATTAAAAAAGCAAAAGAAGGACTTAAACTTAAAATTACTTATCCTAAAATTATAATTAAAAAATTCCTTAATCAAATAAAAGGATTTAAGGAATACAAATCTTTATATAATTTTATAAAAAAAGATTATTATCCACATTGTAGGAATGAAATAGGTATTTGCTATTTACCAAATGGAAAAGAAATTTATAAACAAATGATTAAGGAATATTTAGGTTATTTAGAAATAACACCTGAAGAAATACACGATATAGGTGTTAAAACGTCTAAATTTAGAATTGGTAAAGGGGAATACTATTCATCACGTGATGAATTATTTAATGATTGTATTAAATATTCAAAACATATTTATAATAATATAATTGATAAATATTTTTATTATAAAATAGATAAACCATTTGTAATTGAACCAGTTCCTAAAGAATTAGAAAATTCAACTTCATTAGGTTATTATAATGATGTGGAACAAAAAGTTTTTATTAATTTAAGTTATTACAATGAAGTTAATAAAGATGAACTTTATTCTCTTTTAATGCATGAATGTTTTCATTATTATCATTATGCATTTATGAAATTTTATAAAATTCCTAAATATAAATTATATATATATTCTAATGATGGATTAGTTGAAGGTTTTGCTCATTATATGGAAACATATTGTGAAAATTACAATGATAATAATATATTTAGTCTTTTAAGAAAATTACGATTAGTGGTCGATACTGGTATTAATTATTATGGATGGACATATAAACAAGCTTTTGATTATATGAATAAGTATTTACCCAATAAAAAAACTGATAATACAAATGAAATTGATAGATATATATGTAACCCTGGACAATCTGTAAGTTATTTAATAGGTAAATTACATATAATTAAATTAAGAGATTTTTATTTGAAAAAGGGAGGTAATATTAAAGATTTTCATCAAGAACTATTGATAAATGGAATATCTAGTTTTAATGAAATAAATAAAAAATTTAATTATAAATAGAAATTAGATGGATGAATTAAAACAAATTATTAAAATTTTACCTTATGAAGTTATATTATTAAATTTTCTTAAAAAAACATATAATGATGATATAAGAGAATTTATTTTAAATACTGGTAATTTTTCCATGTTAATTGGTTATATTTCTAAAATTATTAATTATTATAGTAGTAATTTATTAAGTCTTTTTAGAATAAATAATGAATTATATATTAATAATAATTTATATGATTATAATATTAAAAATAATGAAATAATACCAGAAATTTATGAACTTATAAAAAATGCAGATATTGATAGTTTTAATTATAAAAATATATTTGATACTTATCCTGAATTTATTATAATTCAAGAAGAACAAGCAGAACCTAAAGAAACTAAAGTATTTAAAGAATTTATTTCTGGAAAAGAAAAAGTATTTGATATTAAAACTTATATTAATGATAATAAATTTTTAAATTTTTTTAATTATAATCTTGATATTATTTTTTTTAAAGATTGTATTTATTTTATTGATAATGATAAAAAGTTTATTTATAAAGATGGTAAAATTGAATTATTTGATTGGAATATAGATAATACCAATAAATCCATTTTAATGTCTGTTTATCGTTTAATCACATAATTTATATACTAATAAATATGCTAAACTACTTTTTAGATATGAATTAATAAATGTTTCTTTATCTATTACTTGAATTTGATTATCATTATACAAATAATATTTATCATCTATTTTACAAATAGACATATAATGACCTCCCATTAAACTTCCATAATGAAGTCCCATTGATTCCAATTCATATTTACTATCATTATTAATAGATAAAACACTACCTTTATTAAAAATCATAAATTGATTAACATAAACCTCTGTATTATTTTTATTATAAATATCTGAAAATCTATTTATTGTTAAAAATAAAATTTTTGGCAATTTCCACAATCTTTTCATTTTCAAATATTGATGATTTCCATTACATTTTTCACATTTCCATTCATCCTTTTCTCTTAATTCATCTTTTAATGATGTTATTATTAAATCTGCTACAGTTTTTATTTCTGTATTTAAATCAATTCCTATATTTATAAATGGTTCAAATGAATGAGATTTATGATTACAATGTGAACATTGAATTATATTTATAAATGAACCTTGAACCATTTCAAGCATTTTACTAGTCTTATTAAGATTATATTTTTGTATTATGATATCATGTTCTTGATTTAAATTTTCTGGTTTAAAATTAAATTGATTTAAGGAAATACTTGTTTCTTCATTAATTTTTTCACAAATATAAAACCATAATTCATTAATATCTATTTGTTCAAAACGTTTAAAAATTCCTTCAAAAATTGTATAAAAATTATTTAAAAATTTTGCTGGATTTAATGATTTATTTTGATTATGCATTAAATCTATTATTTCTTTTAATTCATTTGTAAATGTTCCTTCTGTTGTATTTGAATTTAAAATAATTTCTCGTAATTTATCACATCTCGTAATTATTTGTATTAAACTATTTATTGCACAAGTACTACCAAGATTATTAATTCCTTGCATTTATTTATAATTATTTCTAAATATTTATATAAAGATAATGGATTGTTCAAAATTAGCTGTTATTCCTCAATATGGAGGAACTTGTTGGTTTAATGCTATTTTAATGGTTTCATTATATAGTCAATATACCAGAAAGGCAGTTATTAAAGCTTCTAAAAATTGGAATAAAAATGATAGTTTTTTAATGATTTTAAAGGAGATATTAAAGATTTATAATAAAGAACCAGAAAAAGTTGAAAAATTATTTTATAAAATAAAACCTGAAAAGATTTTATTTAAAATGATAAATAAATATAATGAAAAAGAATTAATAAAATTATATAAAAAAAATTTTAAAAAATCTGGAATTAGTGAATTTGGATACAATTATAGGAATCCTGATTATATAATAAAATATTTATATTATTTAAAAGTTAATATTTTAAATATTACTTATAATAATGAAAATAATAAATATTTATTGAATTTTTTTAAACATCATTCTTATGATTTTTTAAAACATAAATTAAATTATAATAAAACTATTGTTAATAATACTAAAAAAATTTTGAAAAATATTCCTGATATTATAATTGTTCAAAAAGACGATTTTGATTATTTTTTTAATTTTATATATAATGTTCCTGATAATCCTTATAAAAGTTCTTTATATGAATTTAATATTAAAGGTCTTGATAAATTTAAAGATACTATTACTTTAAATGGTTACAAATATAGATTAGATAGTGTTATATTAGGTAATTATAATGCTGGAATAGATGGTCATGCTATAGCTGGTTTAACTTGTAATAATGAACATTATGTTTATAATGGTTGGGATAAAAATTATAATAAGTTTGATGTAAATAAATTTAGATATAAAAAGAGTATTCCTTGTCCTTTAATGAAATTTAATTGGAATATTCATAAAGATACTAAATTTAATTTAAATCTTGATTTATGCAAATTAGATTTTATTAAAAATGACAATAAAAATTTATGTTATTCATTTAATAAAGGTATAAGAACATTTATTTATGCTAAAATTAGTAATAAAAAAAATAAAAATAGTTTAAGTTCAAAAAGCAAAAGTAATATTGATTTATCTAATATGTCTAGTATAATTAAAAATATTCATAATGTTAAAAATATGACAAGAAAAGAATTATTAAATTTATTTGATTTAATGGATATTAAATTTGAGAATGAAAAAGAATTAACTGATGAAGATTTAAGAAAAGCTTATACTAATTTTATAAAAAAACATTATAATATTAAAGATAAAACTATATAAAGATAAGATAATGGATTGTTCGAAATTAGCAGTTATTCCTCAATATGGAGGAACTTGTTGGTTTAATGCCATTTTAATGGTTTCATTATATAGTCAATATACTAGAAAGGCAGTTATTAAGGCTTCTAAAAATTGGAATAAAAATGATAGTTTTTTAATGGTTTTAAAGGAGATATTAAAGATTTATAATAAAGAACCAGAAAAAGTTGAAAAATTATTTTATAAAATAAAACCTGAAAAGATTTTATTAAAAATAATAAATAAATATAATGAAAAAAACTTTATAAAACAATTTAAAATTGATTTTAAAAAAGATGGATACAAAAGTTTAGGATATAAATATATTGATAATCCAGATTATATAAATCATTTTTTGAATTATTTAAAAGTTAATGTTCTTGATATTACATATAATGATAATAATAAATATTTATTAAATTTTAATAAATATCTTTCTTATGATTTTTATAAAAATAAAATAAATGCTCTTAAATTAAATAAAAATATTATTAATAAAACCAAAAAAATTATTAAAAATATTCCTGATATTTTGATTATTCAAAAAAATATACATAATGATGAATTTTTTAATCATATTTACGATTTTCCTGATTATCCTTATAATAGTTCTTTATTTGAATTTAATGTTAAAGGACTTGATAAATTAAAAGATACTATTACTTTAAATGGTTATAAATATAGATTAGATAGTGTTATATTATATAATTATAATAATACAGTTATAGGACATGCAATAGCAGGAATTACTTGTAATAATGAACGATATGTTTATAATGGTTGGGATAGAAATCGTAATATGTTTGATGTAAATAAATTTAGATATAAAAAGAGTATTCCTTGTCCTTTAATGAAATTTAATTGGAATATTCATAAAGATACTAAATTTAATTTAAATCTTGATTTATGCAAATTAGATTTTATTAAAAATGACAATAAAAATTTATGTTATTCATTTAATAAAGGTATAAGAACATTTATTTATGCTAAAATTAGTAATAAAAAAAATAAAAATAGTTTAAGTTCAAAAAGCAAAAGTAATATTGATTTATCTAATATGTCTAGTATAATTAAAAATATTCATAATGTTAAAAATATGACAAGAAAAGAATTATTAAATTTATTTGATTTAATGGATGTTAAATTAGCAAATGAAAAAGAATTAACAGATGAAGGTTTAAGAAATGCATATACTAGTTTTATAAAAAAACATTATAATATTAAAGATAAATAACAAAAATTAATTTGTTTTTTTATATTTATGATAAATTTATATTAAATATTTTTTGAAATTATCATAAATCAATTGACCACTATAAAAACTTAAGCAACTCCTAGTAATTGACATTCCTAATCCTAGTTGAGAGAATTTGAAGTTTTTAATGATTTCCTTCAAATTTTCATTTGTTGCATACTTCTTATTTTTAACCAAATTAAATGGTGAAGCAGCAACAATTCCGGTAGTGATTACTAACAAGTTTTTCGTATGATTGTCTTTTTCCTTATAATTGAGATAGATAGTATTAAATACGATGTCTCTCAAAATTAATGGAATAGCACCACGACCAAATCCAACAAATCCTTTTGAAATATAAATCATTTTAAATGTTTCAAATTGAGATGTTTGAATATGCCATTGATGATATTTAACCATTTGTAATGGACTTGTGATACTACAAACCAAAGCAGTAATAACAGCAACATTAAATTTATTATCTGTAACATTTGAATAATGATCCAGATATGAAAAATAAAGACCAGAAGTAATAATTCTAGTTGCAACGGTATTTAATGAACCCTGATATAGATTTCGCCAAATATTTAAATCAAAGAACGATTTATTACCTAAACAACAAGTGAATATAATTTTGTCAATCGGATTAAATAGCAATGAAGTTAAAATACCTGTAAAAATACCTGATATAAATTCATTGCTAGTCATTTTTAAAATAGAATTAAGGAAAAAATTAAAATCATTTTTGTGAATAATTTGATAAATTTGAATACATTTTTATATAATGATTTGAATAAAGATTTTTAGAGGAATAAAATGGAACTTCTGCATTTCTTAATGTTAATGAATAGATATCTCGATTTAAATATTTATCATAATAATAAGTTGCATTTGTAATTGCAAATAAAAAAAGGATAAAATTAGAAAAAGAAACCATTAATAATAATTATATTTAAATTATTTTTATATTAATATTTCCATTTATGACCACAGCAAATACAATTGAAATATTGTGTAATTGCTTCATCACCACTTCGAGTTTGTAATTCATAATAAGTAATTTTATTATTTTTGCATTTACCACATTTAATTGCATCAGTCATAGATACTTGTTTAATGTCATATGCTGCCTTAATTTTACGTTCTCTTTTTTCCATAATTTCTTTCCAAATTTCAGGAAACATTTCTTCAGCATTCATATAAGGAATTTTATGAGGTAGCACTTCTTTATTTTTAATTTTTTTAATTAAGCCTTCATTTTTAATATAACAATCTTTATCAAGATTTGAATAAATACTGATGGCTATATTAATATAAGTTTCAGCAAACAATTCACAAGACCATGAAGTAGGAATTTTAAGTGAATTTGCATAATCAATACAAGAATTAAATATACCAATTTCTAAATCTTTTGCTTCAATTTCAGTTAATTCTAATTCATTTTGAAACATTTCTATTAATTTAGTTCTTACTAGATGTTTATTATTTGAATTTGTGGTTGTCATTATAATTTACTTGATAATTTAAACTATAAATCATTTTTTTTATAAGGTGGATAAGGACATATAGGATAATTAACATTTATATTACTTATATTGTAATTACAATTATTGATTAAAGGTATTATTTGTAATCGAAGATTACCATTTTTATTTCCATTTTTAGTTCTTTCTTTAAGTATTTTTTTATTATAATTATTAGGAATAATGCCCTATATTATTGATAAGATTTGATTTCATTTGATGACCTGAATATATACAATCATCAGTTATTAACAATAAATCATTATTATTGAGTAAATTAAGTTTTTCATCTGATATTAGAATAAATTTTATATTATTTTTTATTGTTTTTAAATATGATGTAAATAAATAATAAATCCAACCATTTGATTTATTTTCAAAATTTTTAGTTTTATAAACATAAACTATATTAATTTTTAATTTTTTTATATATTTAATAAATTTATTAAAACTTTTTACTAATTGTTTTTTAAATTCTTTGAATGATATATAAGTTGTATTATCAATAATTTTTTTAACTATATGTCTTATTTTTTTATCACTCTTTTTTATAAATTCTTTAATATTTTCTTTATTTAATGAATAATCAATTTCCATTTTTATATATAAAAATAAATTTAATTGTAAATTAAAAAAAAAATGATTTTTTTATTTAAAGAAATAATTATATATTATTATTAAACAATAATGTCTACACCAATTCTACCAAAGAATATCAATGTATCTAATTTCAAGTATTCAGAGCCTAAAATTTTGACTTCTGGAGCTAAATCTGTATATATTAATTATGGAACAGGTAAATTGAGAATTCAGACACCTGTAATGTATCTTCCATATGGAGTAAGTGAAGGTGGTTTCGAAGATAAAAATGCGAAAGTAGATAATGCAAAGAAAGATAAGAAATTTGATTTAACTCTGTCTTTTAAGGGACATGATGAAAATCCAAAAATCGAGGCTTTTCTTACAAAATTGAAAGAAATTGAGAGTAAAGTAATTGATGATGCATTTGAAAATAGAGAACCTTGGTTCAAGGATGATTTCGATGGACAACGAATTATTGTGAATAAAATGTTTTCACCAATCGTTAAGATTGACAAGGATAAGAATACTGGAAAAGTAGTTGGAAAATATCCACCTACTATCCGTTTCAAGCTTCCTTATGATAATGAGAATGACCGATTTAATTTCACTAGTTTTAATATGAGTGGAGAAGCGATTGATTTGGCTGAAATTCTTCCAAAACTCAAGGGTGGTAAAGCACAATTGATTGTGGAATTGAATAGTATCTGGTTTGCTGGTGGTAAATTTGGATGCACATGGAAATTGATTACTGGAAAATTTCAACGTTCCATTAGTAATGAAGCAACATTTATCGAAGATAGTGATACCGAAAAGGCAGACACTAAAGAAGATGATGATGAAGAGGAAGAAGTTGATGGAATTTCTAATGACCTCGAAAATACTAAAATCGAAAATAGCGATGAAGAGTATGTAGAGGATAAGAAAGAGGAAGTTCAAGAAACACCTGTTGTTGCGCCAAAAAAGCCAAGAGGAGGAAAAAAATAAGTATTCTTGTTTAAAAGATAAAAAGAATAATTGCTATGATTATAGCCATAATTAATTTTGCTATAAATGATGGTTCTTTTTGTTCATTAATAATCTCAATATGATTAATAAAAGTTGATATTATTAAATTTAAGATTTTAAATGCTGTATTACTAGATAGTAATAAATATAAAACAAAACCTATTATAGCTGTTCTTAATTTTAAGGTATAATAGAAATCTTTTTTTTTTGGAGGTTCTTCTTTATTATAACTATCCATCTATTATATTTATCAAATAAACTATTTCATAATTTCTATTATTATTATTTATAATTATAGGATTTTCAATATCTGATAACCATTCAGGTAAACTATTATAAAAATCGGTACTATAAATACCTAAACATTTCATAAAATTACAACAAAAAAGAAATTTTGTATTTCCATCATCAAATAAATCTATTATTTCTTTTGCAAAATCATAAAATATATTATCATCATTAATATCATTAAAATAATTATTATTTCCTGATATTAATTTAAATAATTTAATTATATTTTTTATTTGTTTTGATGTTAATTTTAAAAACCATTCAGTATTTGTATAAAATCCAATTTTTTCTATAGATTGTGAAACATCAGTATATGCTTGATTTAATGTTGTCCATTTATTTTCTTTTTTTATTTCTAAATTATAATAATTAATATATATCATTAGATTTCTTACTATATTACATGGTATTGGACGTTTTGTATATGGATTCCAATTTCCATTTGTAGATATAAAATATTTGAATTCATTTGCTCTGAAACAATAATAATTATTATTATCATTAAATATAAAACGTTCTTTTAATGGTATATCATCTATAATATCAAATGTAAATGGATCATTTGAATTTGTATAAATTATTTTGGGATTATATATATGAGATTTTATTATAAATGATTGTATTGTTCTTTTAATAATTTTTAATTCCTTATAATTTGTTTTTTCTAATTTTTTTTTTATTAAATAAGTATTTAAATTTAAATTAAATATTTCATTTATATTATTTAAATTTGGATAAATATTTTTTAAATAATTTGATTTTATAAATAAACTTGTAATAATTTTTTTAAATATTAATTCCTTTGTATATATATTTATATTATCATAAATATAATTAAATATTTGATATATATCTTGATTTGTTTTAATTTGTTTTGAACCAATTGCATCATAAATAATTTCATAAATTATATTTCTATTATTTGTATGTAAATTGCAATAATTATTTTTTGCTTTAAAATTACAACACCTGCAATTATTTACATTTCGAAATATACAAATATTCATAATAATTATTTATATCTATAATAACTTTATATTTCGAAATATACAATTATTTATATCTATAATAACTTTATATTTCGAAATATACAATTATTTATATCTATAATAACTTTATATTTCGAAATATACAATTATTTATATCTATAATAACTTTATATTTCGAAATATACAATTATTTATATCTATAATAACTTTATATTTCGAAATATACAATTATTTATATCTATAATAACTTCATATTTCTTCATCTATTAATATTCCTGCATTTATATAACTATAATAATTATAAATTTTTCCATTTAATTCCACATATTTTATTCCATTTTTTGAAACTACCTTTCCTTTTCCTTTTTTTATAATTTGTTTATTTTTATAACTATTTATTTTATAATCATCCATTATATCTATTGAATATGATAAATTATCTTTATTTATTCCTATTGCCCAATTATAACATTTATAACCATTTGCCAATGGTTTATTTTGTTTTGCATTTATTATACAATCAAATGAACTTGCTTTTAACATTAATAAAAATTTATTAATTATTGTTTTTTTCTTATCAGCTATAAATAATATATGTTCATCTGTTGATTTTCCATCATCTTGAGCCATTAAAGTAAAATTTTTCTTTTTTTGTTCTTCTGTTATTTTCATTATATACTTAAACACTGTTACATTTCTATCTTTTAATGGTAATTGTTCATGAGAACATGAACGAATTGCACGACCAATTACTTGTTCAATTCTAATATTATTCCAATAAGGTTCCATTATTAAAACTCTACGAACATTTTTTAATGATATACCTTCAGCACCACTTGCTGTAATACAAAATAATTTTACTAATTTTCCATATAATTGATTTTTATCTTCTGGTAAATTATTTTTAATATTTAATGGTAAACTTTCATATTCACCATTAAATAAATTTTTTAATATATTTGTTTTCTTTTTATCCTCATCAAATATAACATAACGTCTATTATCATATTTTTTATTAAATACATTTTCATTCGTTAAATGATATTCTCCTTCAACTTTCTTTAAATCAATTTTAATATATCCATTTTTATTTAAAAATTCACTTAATAAACGTAAACCTTCAACTTGTCTGAATTGAGAATAAACTAATACAGAACCTGGCGATTCTTCAATATCATCATATATCGCAGCAAATTTTGGACTATATAATTTCTTAACATTTTCGTAAGTTAAATAATCACCTTCTATTAATTCATCTATTGCTATTTTTAATTTACTTTCATAAATATCAGTTATTTTAGGATTTATTACTGGTCGTCCCATTCTTCTTATCCTTTTTAAATTTTCTTCTTCAGTATCCATTTCCTGTTTTACAGCTTTTTTAATATCACCCGGGTATTCTCTTTTTATATTTTCTGGAAAACTAAAATTACAAACCATTCTACTAAAAGCTCTATAAACTGATGTTTTTTCATCCATTACACCACCTTTTTTTGCATCCATACTTCTTTCAATAGTTCTTACATTTGCATAATTAGTTAATTGTATATTTGTCATATCTAAATATCTTACAACTTCATCATTCACTTTTGGAAACAGTTCACTTCCTGTTATACTATAATAACTTACTGTTCCTAATATTCGACGCATAAATAAATCTTGATTATTAATTTTTGGATTATCTTCATCTGATGTATCCAAAAAATAATCATTAAAATCTGCAGGTATACTTGGTAATGAATTATAAGAACTAGTTGAATATTTTAATTTTAATTCTAATCCTTCTATTTTATTTAAACTTTCCATTATTGATGGTAATGGGTCTTCATTTTCCCAATCTTCTTTTTTTATTAAACTACCTTTAAATTTCTTATAATTAGTTGGTAATAATGTTAATGATATATTTTTATCTAAATATATTTCATCAATTAAAGATAATAAATTATCTTTTTCTAATTGTTCATTAATATCATCAATTGTTATATTTTCTTCTATTGATAAATATGGTATTTTATAAACATTCATATAACCTCTTATTAAATTTATAATTGTTGCTATTTCATATGGATTATTAATTATCGGTGTTCCTGATAATAAAATAATTTTACAATCTTTTGCATGCATTAATTTTTCATAAATATTTTTTGCTAATTTACTCCCATTTACTATTCTACTTGAAAAATTATGAACTTCATCAATTATTACAAAAGAATTATCAAATGGTGTTTTCCCCATATTATGTATCATTTTAGTATTTAAACCATTATAACTAATGAAAGTATAACGATTTCTAATTATATGTGAAATCATTAAATTTATTTGTGGTTTATCAATTTCATTAACTACTGATTTAATTACTGATGCAAATGGAATATCATTTTCATAAAGTGGTATCCATACTAAACCATCTTTTTTAATTATATTTGGTGTTATTGCATATCTATTTTTAAGAATTTGAATTACTTCCGAATTATTTTTATTTAAACTTACTAAACTCCAATCTTTCTTTAAATTTAAACCAACTGAACTTAATGTTAAAATTTCATTTTCATAATTAGTTGCTAATGATGCAGGTGTTAATACAAACATCTTTTTTTTATTTAAATAACCTTCAGCAGCTGCTATAGAAGCACCAGATTTTCCAGAACCCAATTCATGATATAACAATAAACCCCTATAGGGACTATCAACTTGAATATAATCTTTAATTAAACGTTGTTGAGGAAATAAACTTATAGATTTATCAGATATATCACCTGTTTTATCACAACTAGATTTAGAAGTTGGTTGATAATTTTCAGGTCTAAAAGTTTTAAAAATCTTATCATTATAACCAATTCTATTTGGTAAAATCCAATTATTTGGTTTATTACTCATTTTATCTATAATAGAGAAATAAAAAGAAATATATTAATAAAATAGTATTATAAATGAATATTTTATCACATAAAATAAATTCAAAAAGAGCTAATGAATTTATTAAAAAATGTGATAATGATTTTCAACCAATTGCAAAAAAAATTATAGATAATACAATACATATATCATTTGAAGTTTTTTATACTTATTTACTTAAAAATACTAAATGGTTATTAAGTGAAAATCCAAATTTATCTACTATTTATTTTTTTTATGATAGTAATGTTGATTATAAGAAAAAATCAAACTATTGGATAACTTTATTATTTATTAATATTGTAAAAAAAATAAATTCAAATATTAAATTTATTTATTGTAATCAAAATAATATTCAAACTATTATGATTGATAATAATTCTGTATTTTTATTTATAGATGATTGTATTTATTCAGGAAATCAAATGACTGAACTCATAAAATATTTTACATCTATAAAACTAAATAAAAATATTAAAATTGAAATTGAAAATTTAAAAACTTATTTATTCGTTTCTTTTATTACTGATAGTGGTTTAAAAAAAATTACTGATTATTTTCATAATTATTTTCCAAATAATAATCTGGAAGTTTGTAAAAATCTTTATTTAATCGATAAATCCACAAATTATTATTTAACAAAAGATGAAATAAAAGAAGTTGAAAAATATTATTATCAAAAATCTGATAATGTATATTTAATTTATTTTGATCATAAATTGGCAGATGATAAATCAACAATTCCTTTATTTTACAGTGGTTTAATTGCAAATGAAAATAATTTGGAATTAATGGAATCAATTTATCAAAATATAGATGATAAAGAATTAGTTGAAGAATTGAAAAATGAATTAGAATATTATCCTTTTATACAAAATTGTGAAAATATACGAAATTTTAATATAAGAGTTCCTGAATGTCCTAAACCACGTTATAAAAATGAAAAAGAGTATATTGAATTTATTAATTCAATTAAAAAAAATTCTTCTTCTAGAAGATTGAAAGTATATTCTCATTAATTAAGTAATCTCCATTTATATTTATAATAACCTAAACTTCCCTTTGGTGGAAATTTTGGATAATATAAGCAATATGCAAATAATGCAATTGTTATTATAATTCCTCCTATAATCATTTATTATTCATTATTCATATTATTCTTAAATAACTACTTTTTTGTCCATTTTGATCTTTCAAAAGTTAAATCTCGTTTTCTCATATATACTATAAATTTTATTGCTTGTTCTTTATTTAGCTCTGATAAAAAACTATTTAATTCATTTGTTGATACTACATTTCCATTTGATGCAAATGTTAAATCTCTTATTTGTGTTTTAAATATATCTGAAATAAACATTGGTTGTTCCTTTAACCATGCATCATACAAACTTCTATAACCTTCTTTATTTTTTTGAACTATTTCTCTTTCACCATTATCATATAATAATGTAAATGATGTATCATCAAAAGTAACCGTTACTACCTCGTTTTCTAAATATTCCATTTTTAATTAAAAGATAGAAAAATAAATATAGCGGAAATTACATAAAGGTAGAAGGTATGGGATTCGAACCCATGCATACCGAAGTATAAATGATCTTAAGTCATTCCCCTTAAACCGCTCGGGCAACCTTCCGCTATATTTTGGAAAAATAATTGAATTTTCTTTTTTATTTATTTAATATAATCTTATCCTTATATCATTTTTTATATATAAATAATAATAACAATAATTAAAATAGGTAATGTCTATATCTATTGGAACTTTAAGAAATGAAACTGTTAATGATAATAGGCTTCGTTTTAATTCATTCTTTAATTCTAATGTAATTTTTCTTAATACTGAAGATAGTAGTTTTAAAGATGCTGTTATTAATTTCAAAAATCAATATTATTTTGGTTTCTCCAATAATGCTTTTGTTATTAATAAAGATTTTTCTAATATTTTTAATTGTACTGTTTTAAAATCTCATTTTTCTAATGATTTATATGTAAAATCTAATTTATATACTTCCAATGATATTACTTTTATTAATTCTAATTGTATTTTTAAATTTTTTAATTCAAATAATTTTATTTCTGCGATTAATTCAAATAATCAAGAAATTTTTAGAATTAATGATAGCAATTTTCAAATTAATTTTAATAATAGTAATAAGCTTACTATTGATAGTAATGGTATTTTTATTAAAGATAATTTAACCATGAATTCAAATAATATCATTTACACTAATTTTATTAAATCTATTACTCCTGATGTTCCTGTTACTATTGAAACTGTTAAATATAATAATCTTATTGTTGATAATTTTTATACTAGAGGTTCTATTAATATTAGTAATAATACCCTTTATCCTATGCCTTCCATTTTTATTAATCGTTTCTCTATTGATTGTAATATAATTGATATTTATAATCGTCAATTTATAACCAGTAATACCAGTAATCGTGTATTTAGTCTTAATAATAATGGTTTTATTGGTATTGGTTCTAATATTGCTATTTCTCCTATTGATATTAATTTATATACATCAAATATTCCTATTATTTTTAATTATTCCAATTTAGTTTTTAATTCAAATGCAAATTCAAATGATTATTTTAAAATTTCTAATAAAGGTTATATTAGTATTGGAAGTAGTAATAATGATATTAAAAATCAAATTTATTTAGAAATTAATGATGATACACGAAACATTGTTAATCCGCCTATTTTAAATTTTAATTTAAATTATAATAGCAATAATAATTATAGAACCTCTAATCCCATTAATTTACAATTCACAGCTATTAAACAAGATATTCCCATTTTTAATAATGAAGATAGTAATATTGGAACTTCAAATTATAGATTTGATAATTATCTTTTTAATTTTACCAGTAATATTACTTCAACTTCTTTTTCATTAAATCCACCATCCATTAACAGCAAAACTATTAATGTTTCTAATAGTATTTATAATGATTTAATTATAAATACCAATATTAGTAATATAGTTCCTATTAATTCATTTAATTATTTACCTTATACTTTTACTAATTTTGATACAACTTTTTTTGTTAATTATACAATTAATCTTCCAAAATTTTTAAATTTAGATGTTAATGAAATTAGTATTCAAGGTAATCGAATTAATCCATCTCTTGAAATTATTTCTGGTAATTATTATATTAATTATATTAATTATATTTATAAAACAGGAACTATTAAACCTTATTATGATAGTAACTTTTTATTAAAAGAAATGCAACAAAATGTTTTTACAGCAGGTAATTTTTCTGTTTTTGTTAAACAAAGACTTTATATTGAATTAGGAACATTTGAATTTAAAAATTTTATTGATTATATTAATTATGTTTTTCAACCTCCTTCTAATTTAATTTATGCAACTTCTAATAAATTCTTTTCAGTTTCTTTAAGTGCTGATGGTAAATTAGCATTAGGTGATATTCCACCCAATAGCAATTACCAATTATATGTTAATAAAAAATCACAAATTACTAATTTAGAATGTTGGAATATTTCAAGTATTCCTTCTAAAAATAATATTAATTTTACTAATTGTAATATTTCTAATATTAATAAAGCTTTTATTACTTGTAATATTTGTTCTAATGTAATTTCTCAATATGGTTCTTTTAATAATATTGCTATTAATAATCTCAATGTTTCTAATTTATCTGTTAGAGAAATTTCTATTGGTAATTTACGATTTGATCAAATTAATAGTTCAAATTTATCTGCAAATTCCAATATTTTTAATCCTTCTACCAATGTTCTTATTGGTTCTAATAATCCTATTTTATCTAGCACTATTGCAAGTAGTTATTTATTAGGCATAAATTTAAGTTCTAACAGTAATAATGGTATCTCTGTTCATTCTCTTTTTAATAATACCAATCCTTCAATTGCTATAAATGCATTTGGAAATAATAGTTTTCCTTCTTTTGGTCTTAATAATACCAGTGCATCTTACTATTTTAATTTAAATAATAATAATTTTAATTTTTTTAATAATGACAGAATTATTTATAAACATAATAGTAATCAACATTTATATGTTGTTGGTGCATCTAATAATATCATTTTTGATTTAAATCCTGTTCCAATTCCAGATAATACTACTAATAAAATTGCATTCGGATATCCATATAGATATCTAATGCAAAATGGATTTAATTTGAAAAATTGGGAAACTGATTTTAGTGTTAACTCTTTAAAAACTAATGCTATGTTTAATGTTTATGGCAATGTTAACTTATCATCTATTAATAATACTCCTTTTATTAATTGTATTGCTACCAATTTCCCCAATGAAGTTGTTAATGTTTGTATTGGCAGTAATTTAACACGTAGTGGTTTTATTTTTAATGTTGAAGGTAATGCATATTTCTCATCAAATGTTTATGTTGAAAGTAATATATTTGTTAAAGGAACTATTGGTAATGTTTCTGATATTAGAATTAAAGAAAATTTAATAAAAATTACTAATTCTATTGAAAAAATAAATAAAGTTAATGGTTATATTTATACTCGTAAAGATACTGGTAATATTGAAACTGGTTTAATTGCTCAAGAAGTTCTTTCTATACTTCCTGAAGTTGTTAATTTAGATAATACTACTAATTATTATAATATTTCTTATGGTAATCTTGCTGGTCTTTTAGTTGAAGGTATTAAGGAACTTAATAATCGTTTATTATCCATTGAAAATTTATTGAAATACTCTTGTAATTATCCATAAATCTCCACATAATTCATCATTACTTATATAATCATATGGTAAATAGAAATATCCTTTATCGCCCCAATAAACTCCCCATGAATTTCTTAATATAAATCTTTTATTTTTATCATCAAAACCACATATTATTACTGCATGTCCTCCCATAAAATCATCTGTTTGTTTCGGAATTCCTATCATTCCTGTTTTAGAATTCATAAAATTACTGTAAATTGCTATTCCTATTGCTATTGGTTCTTTTTTAATTAACCAACTTTTTATTTCATTTACATCATTTGATATATTTAATGCTTCTAATACATAATATTTTTTTCCATTTTCATATGCTTCTTTTGATGGTTCCTTAAATACATTTGATATTATATAAGGATGATATCTTTCTTCACAAATTCCATATGATTTAAGGGATAATATACCATCACTTAAATAAGCCCCTTCATCTTTATGTGTTTCATTTATATAAAGTCGTTCATTATAATAAAGAAACAATCTTGAACCTTTAAAATTAGGTTTATCATATTCAAATATTGATGTTAATGCATTTGCTGTACAACTTCCTATTTTACCTTGATCAAATATTTCATTAAATTTATCTCGTAAATCAATATAATCTATTTTAGGAATTTCTATCGGAATTTCAGGTTTTTGTATTGAATTTGCAGTAAAATTAATGAAATCTCTTAAAACAAAAATAAAACAATTTGAAGAATAATTATCTTTTAATAAATAAAAAAATGGTAATTCATAATAATCATTTAATAATTGAATTATAAATATTTGTTTAGTCATATCAAAACCATATACAACTATTGTTATTCCTCCTAATTCCTTTTCATTTATTTTAGGAATTTTTATTTCCTTATTTCCTATTTCAAAACTTTCAAATATCTTTATTGTAGTTATAAATGGTTCATTGTTTACCAATGATAATATTAAATTATTTAAATCTTTTTTAATTTTTATTATTGAAAATTTATATTTATTTGCATTTTTATATATTAATTCAGATGGTTTTTCATTTATTAATTCTGGATTATAAGGATATTCATCATAAGAACAAAAATTGTTTTCTATTAAACTTTTTATAGAATTATTAAGATTATAGGTATCTGTATTTAATCTTTCATTGTAATATATAAACATTCTTGAACATCTAAAATTAGGTATATCATATTCGATTAAACTTGCTAATGAATTTGCTGTGCTTCCTAAAAATTCATAATTATTTATTGCAGGTCTTAAATCAATTTTAATGATATTATCAGAATTTTGAATTAAATAATTATTTTTTTCTAATAAATAATCTATATCATTAGAATTATCTATTATTACATCATAATATGTCATTTATTATTTTTCTAATATTATACTATAAATGATTTAAAAAAAAACTTATAATAGATATATTTTTTTATTATAAAAAATAAAAATGAATTTTAATAATTATCCATTAGATCATAGTTTAGATAAAAAACAAATTAAACATTTTATTGATATGAGTGATTTAAAAGTTCGTAATATATGTAAAAAAATTTTTAAATATACAATACATATATCTTTTGAAAATTTTTTATACAGATTAAATATATGTATCAATGAAATATTAGATAATATAAATTTAAATAAACCAATTTTTATATTTATTCCAAAAACCTTATTTAATGATTATAAAAATAAATCTAATTATTGGTTATATAATTATATACAAAATTATATTAAATTTAAAATTTCTTTAAATGAAGATATTTTAATAATAAATGATATTAACAAAAATAGTAATAATGATAATATTATTTTTATTGATGATTGTATTTATAGTGGAACTCAATTAGGCGCTGGAACAATTTTAAATTTAAATAATAAAAAAAAATTAAAATTAAATTTATTTATTTTAGTTCCATTTATATCTGATGAAGGTATTGATTATATTATACAATCATTTAATTATAATGAAACTTTATCAAAATATTGTGATTTTTATATTTGTAAAAAAGCAATTAAAATATTACCTGTTTTTAAATATTTATCTGAAAATGAAATTAATTTAATTCAAGATTTTTATAGTGAACATTTATTTAATTTTAAATTTAATTATTTAATTTATTTTGATCATAAAATAGCAGATACTATTTCAACTATTACATATTTTTATTATGGAATAGTTCCTAATAATAAAAATAAAAAATTATTAAATATTTATAATAGTGATAGTAAAATTTTTAATAATAGTAAAAAATTTGATATTATTCCTATTATTAAAAATTGTAATATAAATAATTTATTATCTTTAGATTGTCCTCATCCTCCTTATAAAATAACTTTTAACGAATTTATTAAAAATATAAAAAAAAGTAAAAATAAATATAATTCTTTACAATCTTTTAAATTTTCAAAATCCTTGAAATCTTATAAAAAAAATAAATCATTTTAATTATTTTAAAATTATTTTATAGATATGAGAAGATCATTTTTAACATTTAGTAAACCTAAACCTGAACATGTTGTTAAACAAAGAATTGTTCCAACTAACAATATCACTAAATTATTTCCAACTAACAATACCACTAAATTATTTCCATTTTCAAATCAAATTCTTAAACAATCTATATTAAATTTAACAAATCCTAATCTTGCTTCTTCTAAAACTCCTGTTGTAAAAATTAATCAAACTTCACCTAAATCTTCTTCTAAAACTCCTGTTATAAATGTTAATCATACCCCTACTAAATCTTCTTCTAAAACTCCTGTTTTTAATATTAATCAAACTTCACTTAAATCTTCTTCTAAAACTCCTGTTATAAATGTTAATCATACCCCTACTAAATCTTCTTCTAAAACTCCTGTTTTTAATATTAATCAAACTTCACCTAAATCTTCTTCTTCTAAAACTCCTGTTTTTAATATTAATCAAACTTCACCTAAATCTTCTTCTTCTAAAACTCCTGTTTTTAATATTAATCAAACTTCACCTAAATCTTCTTCTTCTAAAACTCCTGTTTTTAATATTAATCAAACTTCACCTAAATCTTCTTCTAAAACTCCTGTTTTTAATATTCATCAAACTTCACCTGAAAAACCTCTTTTAAAAATCAATAATAAATCAAAAAGAAAACTAAAAATAAAACTTAAAAATAAACGTAAATTAAAATTAATTCGTAATATTTATGAATTAAAAAACAAAAAAAATAATCCTAAATCAAATCCTAAATCAAGTTCTAAATCAAGTTCTAAATCAAATGCTATTAGTAGTAACTCACTTAACAGTTCAAGTATTGATATATATAGTAGTAATTCAGTCGATAGTGCAAATATTAGTAGTGCTAGTAGTCTAAATGAAAGTTCTATTGAAATTGATGATGAAGCTTTTAAATATTCTTTAGATGAATTATTAAAAAATACTTTTGATAAATATCCATTAGATCATAGTTTTGATAAAAAAGCTATTTTAGAATTTATAAGATTATCTGATCCAAAAATTAGAAATATTTGTGAAAGAATATTTAAATATACAAAACATATATCTTTCCATAATTTTTTATTAAGATTAAATAATTGTATTCGTGAATTATTAGGTTTAATTAAAGATAATTCTAAACCTATTTATATTTATGTTAATAAAAACCAAAATAATTATAAATCTATTTATTGGTTATATCAATATATTAAAAATTATATTAATTTTTTAGGATATAGAATAATTATAATTAATGATATTGATGATGAACGAATAATAAATAATGATAATATTGTATTTATTGATGATTGTATATACAATACTTCTCCAACAGGTGATGTTATAACTAAAATTAAAAATTCTAAAAGTTTAAATTTAAATTTTTTTATATTGGTTCCATATATAACAGATAAGGGAATAAAAGTAATTGAATTTTTATTTAATTTAAATCAAAATTTAAAATTATGTAAATTATATTTTATGAGAAAAAAATATGTTATTAAACATAATGGTTCATATTATTTAACAGATAAAGATAATGAATTTATTAATAGTTATTATGAATTTTTTTCATTAAATTTTAGTAAATCTTATTGGATTTATTTTGATCATTCAATTGGTAATAGATTTTCAACTATTTCTAGTTTTTATAAAGGATTAGTTCCTAATCAACATAATAAAAATTTAATTAAAAGTTCTAAAAAAAAACATAATAAATTAAATATTGTTCCTGTAATTAAAAATTGTAATAAAAAATTAAATTTATTATATTCTAAATGTCCCTATCCACCTTATAAAAAATCTTTTAATTTATAAAATCTTTAAATAATAAGATATGATGTCTTTAAGTAGTTTATTAAAAGATACTTTTAATAAATATCCTTTAGATCATTCTTTAGATAAAGAACAAATAAAAAAATTTATTAATGCATGTGATCCAAAAGTTAAAAATATTTGTAAAAAAATAATTAAAAATACAATTCATATTTCGTTTGAAGTTTTTTTAACTTTTTTAAATATTAATATTGGTGATTTATTAACTTTTATTAATCCTAAAAGACCTGTTTATATTTTAATTGATGATTTAAAAGATGAATATAAATTTAAATCCAATTATTGGTTATATATTTATGTTCAAAATTATATTAAATCTAAAACTTCAATTAATTATAAAATTATTTTAATTAATGATTTGGAATTTAAAGAATTAAAAAATGGTGATTTAGTAGTTTTAATTGATGATTGTGTTTATTCTGGTTTACAAATGAGTGAAACAATTCGAAATCTCAAAAATACAAATTTAATTAAATTAAATATATATCTCTTAATTCCTTTTATTAGCAATGAAGGATTTTCAAGAATACATAAAGTAATTGTAAATTCACCAAATATTCATAAATATTGCAATGTTTATTTAAATAAACAATATAATGAAATAATTCCTATTAAAAATATTTTGACAAATGATGAAACTAAATTAATGGATATTTTTTATGGTAATTTACAAAATTTTAATTATTCATATTTAATTTATTTTGATCATAAATTAGCCGACACTGCATCTACATTAACTTTATTTTATCTTGGTATTGTTCCTAACAAAAAAAATCAATTAATTTTAGAAAAACTTTATGAAATTGTTGATTATCATATAAGAAATAATATAATATTCAATTATTTTAAAAAATATAATGATTTTATAAATTCCCATGAATTAGATATTATTCCTATTATAAAAAATTGTGATAAGTATACTAAAAATTTAGATATATGGTCTTCTAAATGTCCTTATCCACCTTATAAAAAAGGTTTCTTTAATTTTATAAAAGAAATTAAGAAAACCAAAAAAATTAAATCATTATCTTTTAATAAACCTAAATATGAAAAAAAAATTAAATCTTTTTAATAATTATCCATTGGATCATAGTTTAGACAAGAAAGCTATTAAAAAATTTATTAATTTAGCTGATCCAGAAGTTAAAAAAATTTGTAAAAAAATATTTGATAATACTGATTATATTTCTTTTGAACTTTTTTTTAGAAAATTTAATAAATGTATAAAAGAATTACTAAATTTTATCAATAATAAAAATACTATTTATATTTTTATAGATATTGAAAAACAAATAAATAAATCTAATTATTGGTTATACAATTATTTAAAAAATTACATTAATAAAAATATTACTATCATTAATAATATTGATAATAAAAATTTAAAAGACGATGATATAATTATTTTTATTGATGATTGCATTTATTCTGGTGATCAAATGGCTAAATCAATTTATTCATTAAATAATAAACAAAAATTAAAATTAAATATTTATATATTAGTTCCTTTCATTTCTAATGAAGGCAAAAATAATATTATTTTAAATTTTAATAAAAAAGCTAATCGTAGAGATTATTGTAAACTTATTTTTCCTAGTAAATATAATATACCTAAAATTGCAACTGATATTCTCACAAAAAAAGAAATTAAAATAATCGAAAAATATTATAATGGATATTTATATTATTTAGAACAAAATTATTTAATTTATTTTAATCATAAATTAGCTGATCCACGTTCTACTATAACTATTTTTTATATTGGTTTTATTCCTAATATGAAAAATAAATTAATTTTTAAACAAATGAATAATAAAGAAATTATATTTAATGAATTTGTAAATTATATTGATATTATAAATAGTTTTGATATTATTCCTGTTATCAAAAATTGCAATAATATTTTTGATAATTTAAATTTATGGTCTACTAATTGTCCTCATCCTCCTTATAAAAACAACTAAAAAAATTAAATCATTATAATAGACTAAAATAATGAATAATTATAATTTTGCTTTAAGTTATTTACTTAAAAAAACTTTCACTAAATATCCATTGGATCATAGTTTTAATTTAAAGAAAATTGAAAAATTTATTAAGTTAGCAGACCCCGGTGTTAAAGAAATTTGTAAAAAAATAATTAAAAATACTAATCATATTTCTTTTGAGAAATTTTTAATAAGACTTAATATTTGTATTAATGAATTATTAAATTTTATAGATATTCATAAAACTATTTATATTATTATAGATATTGAAAATTATAATGATTATAAATATAAATCTAGTTTTTGGTTATTTGAATATGTAAAACAATATATTAATTTTAAATCTTCTACAACACGTAATATAATATTAATTAATAATGTTAATAATAAAATTCTTAAAGATAATGATGTAATTGTTCTTATTGATGATTGTATTTATTCTGGTTCTCAAATGTCAGATACAATATATGACATGAATAATAAAAAAAAAACAAAATTAATTTTTTATATATTAGTTCCATTTATTTCTAATACTGGAAAAGCAAAAATAACTTATTTTTTTAATCTTAAATCATATCATAGAGATTATTGTAAAATTATTTTTCCTAAATATAGTTTTAAACCTAAAATTTTAAATGAAATTTTAAATAATGATGAAATTATTTTATTTGGTAAATATTATAATAAATTACAATCTGTTTCTGATAAATTTTTAATTTATTTTGATCATAAATTAGCCGATACAGTTTCAACATTAACTCCTTTTTATTTAGGTATTGTTCCTAATCAAAAAAATTTGCAAGTTTTAAAACATATCAATATTAAAGATTATTCTAATTATTTAAATTTATTAGATATTTATCCTTTTATTAATAAATGTGATAAATATAAATATAAAATTAATTTTAATTCTCCTAAATGTCCTGCACCACCTTATAAAAAAAGTTTTGAAAAATTTATTAATATATACAAAAAAGATATTGATAAATATAAATCTTTATCTATTATTAAATCTAAATCTAATTCTTTAAAACCTATTATTAAATATAAATCCTTTTAGTAATAAATGATACTTAAAAATGAAAATAATAGTTGTTATATCAACAGTTTACTTGTAGTTTTATTTCTTAATAAAGATTTTTTTTCTAAAGCTTCTGTTAATGATTATGGTAATCTTCAATTAAAAATTATTGGTAATCAAATTAAAAAATGTTTACACAGAAAATGTAAAAATAATTTTAGAGTATTATTAAATAATTATTATAATATATTAAAAACTATTAAAAAAATTAATATTATTGATGTAAATGATAATTGGATTAATACACCTAATGATGTATTTGATTTTTTGGATTTTTTAAAACTTATTTTTAATGTTCCAAATACTACTAAATTTATTGAAAATAATAAAATTAATTATACAGATTTTTCTATTATTTTACCTTATGATTTTAGTTCTTCAATTATATATATTAAAAATGAAATCAATAATTATCTTAAAGCTAATTATTTATTCATTAAATTTTATAGAAATATAGGAACTTCTAAATTAAATACTATTATTATTCCTGCTAAATCTATTAAATTAAAGGAAAATAAATTTTTATTATATCTAAATTCTTTAATTATTCATTATGGTGATAATAATTATGGACATTACATAACTATTTATAAAAATAAAAATAAATGGTATGAATTTGATGATATGAAATCTAAACCAGTTTTAATTGGTTCATTTAATAATATTTGTAATAATTATAATTATTTATCAAATATTGTTGCATTGGTTTATTCTAAATAAATTATATATAAGTATTTATTTTTATTAATAATTAATGTTAATTATTGGTATTCCAAAAGAAATTAAAGAAAACGAATTTCGTGTTTCTTTAATTCCAAAAGATGTTTTTACTCTAACCAATAAAGGATTTAAAGTTTATATTGAAACTAATGCTGGTTTAGGTGCATATTATACCGATAATGATTATATTAATTGTGGTGCTATTATTTGTAATTCAATTGATGAAGTTTATAAATATGCCAATCTTATTGTAAAAGTTAAAGAACCACAAGAATATGAATATTCTCTTATTAATAGTAATCATACTATTTTTACTTTTTTTCATTTTGCAAATTCATCTTCTCTTATTAATGCAATGTTAAATTCTAAAGCCACATGTATTGCTTATGAAACTATTATTGATAAAAATGGAAATTTTCCTATTTTAGCTGAAATGTCTAAAATAGCTGGCGAACAAGCTATTATTGAAGCTAATAAATTTAGAAATAATATTGATGATACTATTACTATTATTGGTGTTGGTAATGTTGGTTTAGCAAGTGCTTATAAAGCTAAAGAAAAGGGTTATAAAAATATTAATCTTATTGATAAAAATTTTGAAAAAATTAAATGTTTAAATGAATGTGGTTTTAATGTTTATGAATTTAGTAATTTAAAATTAATTGAATTACTTTCTTTATCTCATATTGTTATTGGTTCTATTTATAATAATGGTAAAAAAGCCAAAAAAATTATTTGTAATGACATGTTAAAATTATTACCTTCTAATTCAATAATTATTGATATTGCTATTGATCAAGGAGGAATGACAGAACAATCTATTCCAACTACTATAACCAATCCAATTATCAAATATCACAATACTAATATTTATTGTGTTGCTAATATTCCTAGTTGTGTTCCTTATCAAGCATCTATTAAATTATCTTCAGTAATTTGTCCTTATGTTATTGAAATAGCAAATGAAAAAATAAATGATGTAATTACTTCTGGAATTAATATTAAAAATGGTTTAATTATCCATCCTTCTCTTCATTTCTAATAAACAATTACGAACACCTGTTTTAATATCTGGAACTAATGGATATAATGAAATTAATTTAGTTGTATCCATTTGATTATTGCTTCTTTCTGATTTTAATACTTGATTTTGTTCTTCAATTGTAAAATTTTCCCATTTAAATGATGGGTCTACTATTTCCTTATACATTTCCAAAATTTCATTATGACTTATTACATTCGGATTTACTAAATTTAATGTTCCTACTTCTTTTCTTTTTATTAAATCCACCATAATTGGATAAAAATCTTTTAAAATTGTCATACTATTTGGTATTGATGTAATTTTATAATATTCAGTTATTTTTGTAATAAAATTACGTGGATGTTTATAATCTACAATTGGCATTCTAATTCGCAAATTTAAGGTATTTGGATACAATCGCATTAATCTATCTGTAAATCCTTTTACTGTTGAATATGAAGAACCAAAAAAATCTGCTTTATCTTCTTCTTTATAACTTTTATCTAATGGATTTGTTTGATTAAAAATACAACCTGTTCCTAGATAAATATAATGAATATTATATTTATTTGAAAGATTGGCAAGAACCATTGGAGCAAATAAATTATCTCTTACATTATATTTTAACATTCCCTTTTGTTCCAAATAATCAATTGAATTAATTCCATTTCCATAAGTTCTTCCAATAAAACTAATAATATTTGTTGGATTATAATATAAAATTATTTTTTCGACTTCTTCTTCATTATCTGCTCTTACATCAGTTTCTAAATAATCAATATCTGTATCATTTGATTTTAAATAATCAATAAATTGATTTCCAATCCATCCTTTGGATCCAAAAATTAGTAATTTAATCATTATTTTATTTAATTACAAAAAATCCTTAAATTAAAATCATAGTTAATGGTGACCATCTACTCGTTTTTTCATCATATATCATAAATGAAGTTAATGGTGTTGTTGTTCCCATACCATGAATATCTTCAAGAAATTCATCAATTCTGTAATAACATTTACCCGTTTCAATAGAGGTAATTGTTTCCTTTTCATCTATTTTATTATAAGTTCCACAATGAATTATTCCATTCTTATAAGTGCCTACAAGTTGATAATTACATTCATTATATAATTTATAAGAAAACATTACTTTACAAATTTAAAGATATATAAAAATCAGTTTTTTTAAATAATTAAATAATTATAAAACAAAAATGAATATTTTTAAATTTTTATTTTTTTTATTTCAATTTATTAGGGCTTTTTATCCATATTCTTCTAATTTTCAAATTATTATAAAAAATAATCATTTTAATCCTGCTATTTCTTTTATGAATTTAAATGAAAATTTAAATAATAATAAAAAAATTAATATTTCTTATCTAAATAATAATCATTCTTTATTTTTTGATTATAATACATATTCATATTTAGAAGATTATAAATATTCACATAAATATTTACTTAAAAATAAAAATTTATTTATTGCAAAATATTCTTTTAATATTGATTATAGTTATTATAAATATTTATTATTAATTAAAGCTCAAAATTTAAATAATAATAGAATTTTATGGAATGTTTATGTTAAATACAATTCTATTTTAATAAATAAAAATGAAAATGATAAAATTATTCTTAAAATGATTAAACGTTGTATTTATAAAAAACCTTTAATTATTAATCCTATTTTACTTAAATTCTTCAACTAAATATTTTTCAATATAATTTCTTATCCATTTAATATTAAAATATTTATCAAATATTTCTTGTTGTCTTTTTAAACATCTATCATAAATTTCCGGATTTTGTAATTTTTCAAGATTTTTTTTGAATTCTTCACCATTTTTAAAAATAGTTTCTTCACTAAAATCTTCATCAAAACACCATTTTAAATCATTATATTCTCCTAATCTTAATGAACCTTGAGCCATAATTTCAAATGTCTTTTTATTTGGATCACCCACTCCATTAATATCTAATGAATATTTAGACGTATTTATTGTATCTAAAAAATCCTGATGATTAATATCACCTGTTTGAAATAAATATTGTGATATTTCATTATAAATATTATATCTATTTCTATAAACTTTCATTTTATGATCTTCGTGATTATATAATCCTCCTGAATAATATATTCGATTTAAAGCATTTTTTGCTAAAGGTCTATTATTATCTATAATTTCAATCATTGAATAGTATCCAAACATTATAAATGAAAATGGAATTACATTTTTATTATAAATTTTGGTTTTATTATAATTTCTTTTAAAATAATAATCAATTTTATTATTATTTAAATAATCATTTGGATCATAATCATAATCAAAATTATCAAATACAATCACTTTTTTAAAATTATTTTTATTAATTATTTCTAATGCTTTTTGAAATCCATTATAAAAATCATTATTTGTTTCTGTTATATTTAAAAATGGTACTATTATTAACAAATAATCATAATTTTTATCATTTATATTTTCAATATCATATTTTTTTATAATATTATATTTTTTTAATGTTTTATCTTTATTAAATTCATCATATATAATATAATAATCAGATTCAGGAAATAATATTTTTAATCCTAAATCCTGATTTTTTATATCTAATATTGCTATTTTATTCATTATTTTTTATATAATCATTATTTTTATATAAATATTAAAGGAATTTTAATTTATAAATGCTTGAAGCAGATATTATTAATGATTGTATTAAAGTTTTTAATGATAATAAAGAAGATTATTTTGTAAATTTAAATATTGTTAATAATATTGATAAATATTATGATAATTATCAAGATATTAAAAATGCTACTCTTAATCAATTTATTAATTTTGTAAAAGAAAAAACTATTAATAATAATAATAAAAATTATAATTCTTTTCAATTAAAAATTTGGTTTCATTCTAATGAATTTAAATCTCGACTTTATAATTTAAGAGATTTATCAGATATTGAATATTATATTTATATTACAAATAAAATTAATAAAAATAAAATTAATAATTTATACTATTTATTTTATTTATTTACTTTTATAAATATTTGTATTCACATATATATATAAAAATAAATATAATAATATAACTAAAAAAATGAAAATTTTATATGGAATTGAAAATAATAATATAGATATTACCAATTTTTGTATTAATAATTTATTAAATAATAATATAATTAATATACCATCTACTGAAAAAACAAGAAATAGTTTATTTTCAGATCCTTGTCCAAATATAAATAAAAAAGTTTTTGTTCAAAATAATGAACATTCTTTATTTATTGAATGTTCACATGATAAAGATTTAAATATTCATATTAAAAATTCTGATAATATCATAAATATTCATAAACAGTTATCTATTAATCATGGTTCATTTAATGAAGAATTACCTGAACAAAGATTAAGTTATAATTTTTTAACTGGTAATGAAAAAGTTCTTGAAATTGGTGGTAATATTGGCAGAAATTCTCTTGTTATTGCTAAACTATTAAATGATAGTAAAAATTTAGTTGTTTTAGAAAGTGATAAAAATAATGCTGAAAAATTAAATGAAAATAAAAAAATAAATAATTTTAATTTTCATATTGAAAATAAAGCTCTTTCAAGTAAAAAATTAATTCAAAAAGGTTGGAAATCTAAAATTAGTGATGTTTTAATAGATGGCTATTTTTGGGTTGATACATGTAATTATAATTATATTATTGATAAATATAATATTATTTTTGATACACTTATTTTAGATTGTGAAGGTGCTTTTTATTATATATTAAATGATTTTCCTGAAATTCTTAATAATATTAATTTAATTATTATGGAAAATGATTATGAAGATATTAATTATTATAATTATGTTAAAAATACTTTAATTTCAAATGATTTTATATGTATTTATGTTGAATATTTACCACAAGCCACTAAATTTCCTTGTATTAATAGATTTTTTGAGGTTTGGAAAAAAAATATAAATTATAATTGTTTAGACATATATGTATCATCTAATTTATAACCCAATTTTCTATAATAATCTCTTACACCTGTTCCTGCTATTATAGCCATTTTTTCAAATCCTTTTTTTATTGCTATTTCTTCCGCTATTGATATTAATTGTTTTCCATATCCCTTATGTTGCATTGAAATATCTAAATTATTTCCCACATTTGATAATGTTGAATATACATGTAATTCTCTTATCAATCCAGAATTAACTAATATAGGAAGGCTTTTCGAATAATCCGTATTTAATCTTAATCTTAAAAATCCTATTAAATATTTATCTGTTTCATAAGATATAAAATATTCATCTCCATTACTTCCATCATATTTAATTATTTTTAATTTTACTTCATTTGGATTTATTTTATTTGCTTTTATTTCTCTACAACGAATACATTTACAACACCAATTATTTTTTTTCATATCTTCATTTAAAATTTGGCGAAGACTTGTAAATTGATGAGAATAACCTGCTATTATATAATGACCTGAAATATCTCTTATAATTCTATTAATTCTTATATATTCCTTTATTTTAATTTTAAATTCCTTTATTAATTCAAATAAATATTTATCTTCATATGGTTTATATAAGCCATTTTCATATAATTCCTTTATTTTTGTAAATGGAACTATTGCACATGGATAAATTTTTACTTGATCTATTTGAAGTTCTGGATTTTCTAATATTTCATTTAACATTTCTCTATCTAATTCTGGTGAACTTCCATATAAATTCAACATTAAATGAACATCAATTTTATAACAATTATTTTTCAATAATTTAATTGCTCTTTTTGTAATTTCTACTGTTTCACCTCGATTATTCATTTTTAGAATTGTATTATTAGTATGTTGAATTCCTAATTGAACTCTTGTGCAATTAAATTTACGTAATCTTTTAATTTCATTTATAGTAATTGAATCACTTCTCATTTCTAATGTTAATCCAATTATATGAATTTTAGCTATTTCATTTAATTCTATTTCTTCTTCTAATGTTTGAATTGGTCTTTTTATTTTATCATAATAAATATTTGCCGAATAATATAATTTTGTTATGAATTCTTCTTGATATTCTTTTGGGTATTCACTCCATGTTCCACCTAATACTAATAATTCTATTTTATCAACAATATGTCCCATTTTTAATAATGAGGATATACGAGAATTCATTTGTTTTATTGGATCAAAATCATTTTGATTTGCACGTAAAACTGCTGGTTCTGTATATAAATAACTTTTTGGTTGTTGTATCCAATTATTATCTTTACTAGGTTTTTCATCAGGACAGAATGAACATTTATGTAAACAACTAAAAGTTCCTTTAACTCTTATTCCATCTTTATTAGTATATTCAGGTGTTCCACTTGTTAGAACTGTTATACTAACTATTCCTGATTGAGATTTTTGAATTTTTTTAATTAAAGTTGTTTTAAAATTATAATCTTCTAATCCTAAATCATTATAAACATTAATTAAATTTATTTTTGAACAATTTATTTTAAATTCTTTTTTTATTTTTTTTATAAATTCCAATGAATTAAAATTATTTTTTTCTTCATCAGTTAAATTTGATATTTCTTTTTTAATTATTATTAAATCTTCTATATCTGTTGTCATTTTTATTTTTATAATTATATCAATTTTATATCATTTTTTATTTAAGAAAATTAATTATAATTTATTATAAATGAGTATTGAAGAGGTTAAAAATTATTGGAATAATAGACCTTGTAATATTA